>ENA-ORSL01001607-ORSL01001607.1-human-gut-metagenome-genome-assembly--contig:-NODE-1607-length-18632-cov-6.636701_pt1 | contig 18632 bp, 14 predicted proteins | sample MGYA00242190_ERZ509157 | MGnify/ENA primary metagenome ERZ509157 (study PRJEB26280, sample SAMEA2338664) | human gut metagenome | biome: human gut; feature: human-associated habitat; material: faeces...
GCATTACTGCCGCCGATGAGCTGAGCTACGAGTACGAGTGCCCCCAATTTGATTACGACCCCACCGCATACGAGCACCGTGTCTACCAGGGCTTTGGCAAGGGCAACCTCAATGAGCCTCTGGTCTGCGGCCCCAACATCAAGGACTGGCCCGAGATGCCCGCCCTCAACGAGCATATGCTGCTGAAGGTCTGCGCCTACATCACCGATCCTGTTACCACCACCGACAAGCTGATCCCCTCCGGCGAGACCGGCTCCTTCCGCTCCAATCCCATGGGCCTGGCAGAGTTCACCCTGAGCCGCCGTGTTCCCGGCTATGTTGCCAAGGCCAAGGCCGTTATGAACAACGAGAAGGCCAGAAAGAACGGCGAGAGTGTTGCGGAGGTCCAGGATGCTCTGGCCAAGGCCCGAACCATCCCCGGCTTTGAGAATCTGGATGAAAATACCGTGGATCTGTCCAGCACCATCTATGCCGTAAAACCCGGCGACGGTTCTGCCCGTGAGCAGGCGGCTTCCTGCCAGAGAGTGCTGCTGGGCGGTGCCAACATCACCCATGAGTACGCTACCAAACGCTATCGCTCCAATTGCATCAACTGGGGTATGGTTCCCTTTGTCACATGTGACGAGGAAGCCTTTGCGGACGATGACTACATCTTCGTTCCCGGTATTCGCAAGGCTCTGGACGGCGATATGCAGAACATCCCCGCCTATGTTTTGGGTGAGACTGTGAAGTCCATCACGCTGGCCATCGAGCCAATGACTGACGAGGAAAAGGAGATCGTCCGCTGCGGCAGTCTGATTAACTACAATCGCAAGCAGAAGAACGCTTAAATTACCAATCCTTGTTCCCCGCCGCCCTCCGCCAACTGGGGCAGCCTGCGGAACCTCTTTCTTGGGAGGGGGCGATTTCGCCCCCTTCTTTCTATTCTGTGAAAAATGATTGGAGGAAATTCTATGGATCTGCATATCGTCAGCGAAGCCAATCGGTGCTTAAACTGCAAGAAGCCCATGTGCCAGCAGGGCTGCCCCATTCATACGCCCATCCCGATGGTGATTCAGCTGTTCAAGCAGAATAAGCTCACTGAGGCGGGGCAGATTTTGTTTGAAAATAATCCTCTTTCCGCTATCTGCGCCCTGATCTGCAACCATGAGCAGCAGTGCGCAGGCCACTGCGTGCTGGGGAAAAAGAGTACCCCCGTCCATTTTTCCAGCATTGAGAATTACATCTCCGAAATGTATCTCGACCGCATGACTCTGCCGAAGCCCGAGCCCAAGGGCAAAAAAGTTGCGGTCATAGGCGCTGGCCCCGCGGGCATCGCCGCCGCCATCATGCTGGCATCACAGGGATACGGCGTGACGATCTTCGAGTGGCACAGCCAGATCGGCGGCATCATGCGCTATGGCATTCCTGAATTTCGGCTGCCCAAGAGCCTGCTGGAACGCTACCAGAAGCTGCTGGAAGCCATGGGCATCCAGATTCGGCTGAACACCACCATTGGCACGGTGCTGCTGATTGACAACCTGTTCCGGGACGGCTATGCCAGCGTGTTCATCGGCACAGGTGCGGAGAAGCCCCGATGTCTGGGCATTCAGGGGGAATCCCTGGGCAATGTTCACTTTGGCCTGAACTACCTCGCCAATCCCGCCGCCCATCATCTGGGAGATACGGTTGCGGTCATCGGCATGGGCAACGCCGCCATGGACGTGGCAAGAACCGCTCTGCGCAACGGCTCCCGCCGAGTCATGCTGTTCAGCCGGGACAACACCATCGCCGCCAGCTCCAATGAGGTTTCCTACGCCAAGCTGGACGGGGCGGAATTTGTCTTTGGCAAGCAGATCCACCACATCACCGAGGAAGGCCCCGTGTTCCAGACCAGTATTCTGGACGAGGAAGGCAAGGTTGTCGGATACGAGGAGGAGTTGGAGCTGGTAGAAGCGGATTCCACCATCATCTCCATCTCCCAAGTGCCCCGTACCAAATTGGTTCGCACCACCGACGGCCTAGAATCTACCGAGGGCGGCGTACTGATTGTGGACGAAAACTATATGACCACCCGGCCTGGCGTTTTTGCGGCGGGCGACGTAGTCACCGGCGCGAAAACCGTAGTCCACGCCGTGGAAGGTGCGAAAGCGGCGGCGCAGGCGATGATGCGCTATATGCAGACGCAGGAAACGTAATTGAACTGGATAGCAGACACAATGTTCTTCCCTAACCTCATAGTTGTTTATCTTTCCCGACTTTTTCTATGCTCGTTGCTGCATTCACGGTAATTTGATTGACTTTCCCATTTTCTTTGTTTGATAATCCATCGAACTTCCCGTTCATCCTCTTTTTCATGCAGTAATTTCTCCGTATTATATCTGGCATTGAAAACAGCATTCGAGGTTGGTTTCTTTCCAAGAATTTCAGCATACTTTTCCTGAACTGCTCTTTCATACTCCGGGCGAATCTCACGCCGCACATCATAAAGCTCCACAGGGTCAACGTCCGTTGACTGTGCTTTGAGTGCTTCGTATTCCGCAATTGCTTTGTCCAGTTCACCGTAATACTTTTTCTCCTGCACGGTCAGCTTTTGCAGACTGCTCTCCAAAGCCGCAATCTCCTTGCGGAACGCGGCGGGGGCAGTAGAATCCTCCAAAGAGAACTTTTCAAGCAGCCGCACCTTTTCTGAGCGAAGCTCCTCCAAGTCCTCCGTCAGCTCCGCAATTTGAGCGGCCAGCTCCCGGCTGCGGACAACGCGGAAAATGGGAAGCTCCTTTTTCTCTTTGACGAGGGCAGTTCGCTCTTTGCTCTTTTCCTTGATTTGCTGCCCCAGTCCTATATACCGCTCCATTTCCGGCTTCCAGACACCAATAGAGCGGCGAATGTCGTACTGGTCGCCCCGGATATGGTGGAGTCGGAAGCAGCAGAGCATGACATGACCGCGTATCTTTTCCAGGGCTTCCGCAATGGCTGGAACGGTCTTTGCCACGATGGCAGCCAGCTTCTGAAGTTCTGCTTTCAGCTGGCGCAGGAGGGCGTTATCGGCCTTGATCTGCTGATTCAGCTCGCAGCGGTCGGAGGTGATTCCCTTGCGCTCCATGGCACGGGCGGCAACGCCTTCGTGGATGGTCGGAGTCTCATCTAATCCACGGGCGGCATAACTGCGGTGGTCAATGCGTTCCTCATGCCCCGCCTGCTCCAAGGCGAGATTGGCAGCGTTGGCCCAGCTTTCCCGCCATTGAAGCAGCTGCTCCTCACTGTTCCAACGCAGAGTGATAGGGTTTTGACGGCCATAGCGGCTGCTTTTAGGGTGCTTGTCCGCACGGACAAGGCCCTGTACCTCCGCTGCGGATGGGGCCATATAAACTTTCTTGCGCCCAAGCTTGTAGGGGTACTGTTTCTCCCAGCCCTCTTTCCGGGCTTTCAAAAACTCGGCGGCAGTAAAGCCTCGCTCCTCACCATTGCGGACACAAAGGTACTCTTTTTCTGTCTTGTACTGCCATTGACCCTTTTCATCCAGCGGGCGTACCGTCAGAAGAATGTGGGCATGGGGATTGTGTCCGTCGGTATCGTGGATAGCTGCGTCGGCACACATTCCATCAGCGACAAATTGCTCTTGCACAAATTCCTCTATCAGGGAAATTTGCTGGTCCTGATTTAATTCGATGGGCAGGGCCACGACAAGCTCCCGCGCAAGGCGGCTGTCCTTTGCTTTTTCAGTTGCCTCCACTGCGTTCCAGAGTTTTTCCCGGTTCTGCCATTCTTGGGGAGCCTGCGGCGGCAGGAAAACCTACTGCCACACAAGCCCCTGTTTTCGGGCATAGTCATGCTGCACCCCGTCATAGTCGTTGTAAATCCGGGAACAGCTCAGATAGGCCGCCGCCGCAGCAGCGGAGCGGCCAGCCCCACGGCTGACCACCTTTGCCTCCAAATGGTAGATTGCCAGAGCATATCACCTCGCTCCCTTTTCTGTTTCTCTTTCGCAAAAGAGAAAATGGACGGTGCGGTTGCGCCGTCCATCTCTGCGACAAAGCTGCTGGTGGCAGGTTTTCGCAGGCAGGGCCGCAGCTGTTTCCAAGGGAAACCGGCTGCGCCCTGCGTGGACAATGGCGACACTTCCGCAGAAGTGCGGCATTGTCCATAGGCTCCCGCAGGAGCCGCATCCCCCTCGGAGAGCGCACGGCTGATGCGAAGCAGCAGTACCACCGCCGGAAAGGGGTCCCCACAAAGCCTGCTTTGTGGGGAGAGGAGGAGCAAGGGAGTGGCCGCAGTTTTCGCCAAAGGCGGAAACGGAGGTAAGCGGACTTTGCGACGACGAGGTGGTGAGTAAGTGCGCCCTTCGGGAAAAGAAAACGGCATCCGGTTTCCCGGAGACCTTCTGAACACTTTATTCTTTTCTGGGTATTCTTCGTAATAGATATTCCTCCAATGCTTGCAGCTCTATCGTCCGCACCTCTGGCAGCACCTTTTCCAGAATTGCCCCGGTCTGAATGAGCCTGCGTGTCCGCACCTTGCGTTCTTTCACTCGGTTCCGTGCCTGGGCTTCCTCCAATCGGTGCTGGGCCTGCAAGAGTGCCTTTTCTGTATCTGTCATAGTGGTAAAATCCTCCTTTGTAGTAGTAAAAAAGCCGCCTGATACCGGAAAATGGTATCAAGCGGCGAGAATTATGATGGTAGATTTTCTTTTACTTGGGAAACTGATAGTAAAATATCCGTTTTTTCATTCTTGTTGATAGCAAAATCCCTGAAATTGATATTAAAAAGTGCAAGGGTGTTGCGTTTCACGACACCCTTGCAGGCATTTTACTATCAAAAAGCGGGTGGATTGATGTCACAGATTTCCGGGTTCAGCGGAGTATCATCCGTGTAATATGCCAAAGCCTCAGCCGCCAGCTCCTCAAACCGCTTCTGATACCGCGGAACGACGAAGATTCCCTCAAAGCTGTCTCCATGCGCATAGTAATATCGGTTGACAGCTTCCGTAATACCCTGCATATCCAGAATGGACTCATTGGCAAGTGCGTCCGAGAGCGTCCGGTTGAAGCTCGTAAACGACAGACCATTTTTGTGCTGCACATCTTCCGGACCAATCTGATTTCCCAGAACGACAACGCCGTTAAACTGGGCTGCATTGTCCGCTCCATACACCCAAACCAGGTATTCATCGCTGCGCCCACCAAAGTTCCCCTGGCACATAAGCGCTTCATCCAATGCAAATACCACCGGTTGGCCGATACAGTCACGAACAGCCCGAAGCCAGGAAAGAGTGCCTACATAGTCACGCCGCTTAGGAAGATCACGCTTCTGCGGGTCATACATCGGCAGTACCTTTGTTTCTGTACTCATCGTTCATCCCGGTCCTTGTGGGAACGATTGCCTGTTTCCTGTGGGGCGTTTTCCCGCTGCTTCTTCAAAGCGGCCAGCTGCTCCAACACGGACGCTTTTGTTCCTGCCCCGGCTTTCGCTTCCAGAATGCCATCCACTTTGTCCTCTTTCATAAGTCCGGGATAAGCCTGCTGAAAGTCCAGCAGAATCTCTTTTGCCTGTATTTCGCCTTGACGGATGCTGTCGTATATCGTTAGATACTGCTGTTCCTTCAAAATGTCCCGCAAAAAAGAAACTGCATCCTGGGAAAAGCCGTTCCAGCCTCCATAGAGATTTTGCACCGCAACATCGATCTGACCGTAATCAATGGGCTTCCCATTCCGTGCGTGTTCGGCCAGAATGCCCACTACATCAGAGAGGTCATTCTTGTACTTTCTGCCGGAGCGCAGCTTCATGGCGATCAGATATTCCCCATCGACAATTCGGACGTTCAAGACCTGACTGAATGTCCGGTACGGTTTGGAGAACTCCCCGATTCTGCGGGAATAGGATTCTGTATGGGTGAAGTCCGCATTCAGCCATCCGTTTGGCAGCCCGAAACGGTCTCCAATATGGTTGATTGCGTCCTTCATAATGGATACGGACGGAAGCACCGCGTCAATGTCTGTGGTCATTTCCCGGAATCCATAGCTTTCAACGATGGCAGCCCCACCAATCAGAATGATTTCCACTGGCATCTTTCTGCCGCCCAATCGCTTGTATTCCTTGGAAAGCTCATTGAAGTACATATTCAGATTCTCTTTGGTGAACACCTCGTAATTCTCAGTTGACATTCCGCACCTCACTTTCTACGATATTGAATCGCATAAATTCCGGGATTGCGTCACGGATCGCCTGCTGCTTTGGTGCGTCGCTGTTGCGGCTGGCCGCTAGAGCCAGGATGCCGGACGGAAACAGCACATCCGAAAGCTTCCTTTTCCGAATATCGTCAAAGTCCGCGCAGAGGGCAATGCCGTTGATTCGGCTGAGGTAGTCCACCATAGCCAGCAGATAGAAACACTCCGGATACCACTTCTTGTTGTAATAGCCGCGAATTTCATTGCTTTCCAGCGCATCGATCAGGAAATCAATATCGCCCAGATTCTTCAGCTTATGGCAGACATTGCTCTTGAACAGCTCAAAGGAGCAGCGCTTTTCAAAACAGGGAGCCAGCAGTTCCTCCATGGAGACGTGCAATTCCTTTGCCAGCCGATAGACGGTTTCCGCGCTGCATTTTTCCAGACTTGTTTTCCCATTGCACAGATCATTCAAGGTAGAATAGGGAACATCACTCAGTTTGGACAGACGGTATTTGGTCATGTTCTGCCTTTCCAGTAACTCCGAGATCGTCATAGCAGCATCTCCTTTCCTTGTATATTGATTATAGCGGTATACCGTGATAATGTCAATTGCAAAGATTCCCGCGCATCCGACAGTATTCATCTCAAAAGCTCCCCACAAAATCCAGCGCCGCGTCCCAGTCTGTACTGTTGTTGGCCTCAACCTCCTCCTTGGCAGGAGCGGATGGTGAAGCCTGCGTCCCTTGCAGCAGCTGGATCAGAGCCGCCAATCCGGGAGCTGGGGCAGGCGACTGGGCAGCCTGGATAGTGTCAATTACCCGCTGAAGAAAAGCGTCCTCTTTCTCGCGGGTTTCCAGATAAGGGTCAGCTTCTAACTGCTCCTGCCTGGAAAAGTAGGCGTTGATGGCAGTAATCACGGCGCTGTTTACAGAGCGGTACTTCTCCCGATCCAGCCGCCGCAAATGCTCCATGACCTCCCAGTCTGCCTCGTTTTCCAGATTCAGCCGCAAGGTAGTCGTGTAGAGCCGCTTCATACGCTCCCGCCCTCCCTCTGGATTCTGCGGGTGGTCATCTGCTCATATCCCTTGGCCGTAGCGCAGATGTCGTCATTGAAGAACACCCGGCCCTTTTCGTATTTGCCAAAGTTCCGCACCAGGCAGCCACCGCCGCCCAGCACATACAGGCGCATCAGCTCCGGGTCATACTCATGCTCCCGAAGCCGACGGAAAATACCGTCCACATACTCGGAAGCGGTCTGCCGGATAGCGTTCAGATACCTGGGCGCAATGTCCGCGGTTCCTTCCCGCAGCATCCGCTCAATGGTCGCGTCATTCAGTGTCTTGCCGAACTGCCGCAGAATGGTCTCCCGGACGGCCAGCATACACTGATGGGTGCCGAATTTCTCCGTGTAGCAGTTGCTCAGGACGGGCCGGAACTCGTTGATATACATGATATTCATAGTCCCATTGCCAATGTCGCAGAGCATATTGGTTCCGGGGAATGCCCGGAGATTGGCGGCAACGGCGGCGAAGCCCTGCGGGTAAATGTCAGCACCCGCAAACTCCACATGATAATCCGTGTCCTGATAGGTGAAATCCACGCTCTCATTGTGCAGAAGGTACGCCCGGAAGCTGTCCTTCTGCTCGCTGACCCACGTCAGAGGCAGACCCACGGCCAGATAGACCTTTGCAGCGGTCAGCCGCCGAAGGCTCAGCTCCTTGGCAATGGCCGCCAAGGTCAGCACATAGTAGTCGCCGTCCATCATTTTGTTGGCGGTGAACTCCTTGTGACCCTCGCCAATGGTGTAGAAATGGCCATCGTAGATAAGAAGATCATTGTGGAAGGTGGGCTCTTTCTCGTGGGTGGTAACACCGGTGGGGAAGCAGGTGTGGGCGGTCTTGATGTTGCCGTAGCCATGGTCGATTCCGAGGATGATTGTGTTGTTGTTCATATATAAAAATTCCTTTCTGCCGCTGTGCGGACTTAAAATGATTTTGGGTACAAAAAAGCGGCCTGCCCGGTTAGGGGCAAGCCGCAGATAAACTTAGGCACTTTCAGAGACATTTTGTATTTCGGGCTGCTGTTCTTTTCGCTTTTTCGTATAAGCCTTCTGACGGCAGGCGTGACTGCAATACTTGGCATCCAAACGGGTTGCGGGGAAGCCGTTCCCGCAGCATTCACAGACGACAGTACGAGTTTGGACACTCGCGCCCGAGGCAATTCGCTCCTTGCGTTCCAAATACTTTTGGTGCGCATAGATACGCTTCTGCCTGCGTTTTCTCTCGGCTGTCTGCTCCTCTGGTGTTGGCTCCGCAACCGGGACTTCAAACTGACCAATAAACTTGAAATAGATTTCGACTTCCTGGGTGCGCTCTCCACTGCTCCGATCCGGTGCATGGACAAGAATTTTCTCCACAAATTCATGGAGCATAGCCGGTGTTAACTCTGAAAAATCCGTATATTTTTTTGCCAACGTCAAGAAGCGGTCTGCTCGATCCGTGTTCTCCTTGAACTGGCTTAGATCGGATTGGTCAGATGTCAGGATTTGATTCAGCTCCGTCTGCTCTTTTTCGTATTCCCCGGACAGAAGCTCAAACCGCTTTTCCTCCAGCTTGCCCATAGCGTAGGTCTCATAGAGCTTTTTGATCAGCACATCCAGTTCAGCAATTCTCCTCTGCGCTTTGGCGATTTTACGTTTCAGCTCTTTTGCAGCTTCCTCCTGCTGAATCTGGGAAACACTGCGTACCTTTTGAATGAATGCGTCCCGATTCTGGATTGCGTAGGTTGCGGTCAGGCGTATGGTATCCAGCAAAAGGGCATTCAGCGCCTTGGTGCTGATGCTATGGGAAAAACACCTTTTGATAAAATGTTCATGGCTCAAAGCATAGGTGGAGCAATTGTAGGTATCTCCGGAATAGGTCTTTCCGTTGGCGTTGGTATGCTGTCCACGGTGGTTATACATTTTCGCACCGCAGTCCGCGCAAAACACCAGACCGGTCAGGGGATTTGCAACCCCTGTGGTATCCGTCCTGCGTACTGTCCGTTTCGTCTGTTGGGCCAGCTGCCAGGTCTCCGGGGCGATAATCGGCTCATGGGTATTTTCAAACACCACCCAATCCTCAGAATCGTTTTTCACCCGCTTGTCCCGGTAGGATTTACTGGAAGTGCGGAAATTTACCGTGTGCCCCATGTACTCTGGCTTTGACAGAATGTCAGACACAGTGCAGCCGTACCAATCGTATGGCTGAAATGGATTTTCGGAAGTTTTCCCGTTGTCCATATCTCGGAGAACTCGCCGCTTGGCATGGTAATATCCGGGACATTCCACCATTTCCGCTCTTAATATCCCGGCTATTTCATAAGCACCGTGTCCCTCGATAGAAAGCCGGAAAATCCTGCGCACAACCGCCGCAGCTTCCTCGTCCACAAGCCAATGGTCTTTGTTTTTGGGGTCCTTCTGATACCCGTAAATCGCGCAGTTTGTGATGGGTTTCCCGGATTTTCCCTTAATGCTGTAGGCTGCTCTGATTTTCTTGGACTGATCCCGCAGATACCACTCGTTCATGATATTCATAAACGGGGCAAACTCGCTGGTCTCCTGAATGTCGCTGTCGATGTTGTTCGCCACAGCAACAAAATGAACCCCCATACTGCCGGAACATTACCTCTGTGTAGAATCCCGTTTGCAGATAGTTTCTGCCGATTCTGCTCATGTCCTTGCACAGCAGGTGGGCAACCCTGCCCGCCTCAATGTCGGCCACCAGCTTTTTCCAGCCGGGCCGCTCAAAATTGCCGCCGGACCACCCATCGTCCGTGTAGTGGACGATATTGGTGTAGCCCCGCTGCTGCGCATAGGATTCCAGGTAACGCTTTTGGTTCAGAATGGAGTTCGAGTCTCCCGCAACATCATCGTCACGGGAAAGCCGCTCATAGAGAGCGGTAATTTTTTGTTCTTCCGTCTGTCTGGCTGCCATATCAGGCGCTCCTTTCAGACTGACGGCTCATTTGTGGTACGCCCAGTATACCACAGTCCGGGCCATTTGTCATCCCATCATTGCGGATCAACCGGAGAATTTTATCCTCCATGGTTTCCTCAGCGGTTTCGCTGAGATGGACACGCACCCGGTAGGTGGTGTGTCCGATGTGTCGGGTTAAAAATACGTTTTTGTTTTCTGTTATAGACCTCGCTTTCTCTGCGCCTTAAACGCAGCTGTGAAAATGTTTTGTGTTTCTCTTTTTTGTGGCTGTGAAAAACTTTTCTGGCTACCCATATCGTATACGCATAAATGATTCCTCCTTTTTCTCTGAATGCCAGCTTGGAAGTAATCCAAATAACCTGTGCCTGGATTACATCTTTCACAGATAGGAGAATTACGGTATGTAAATCGGAACCATTTGCGGAAAAAGTGATATTAACTTTTTATGAATGGGAAGAAGAATAGTAGCAGCCACACTCCAAAATCATATCGCAGAAAATCGTTGACACGAACATATGTTCTTATTATAATGAAAGAACAGTATATGCCCTGTGAGGTAACGCCATGGCAAAGATGTGGTATGAGGAATGGCCGTCCGAGGATTTCTTTGACAGTCAGGAAGAAATTGACCCGGCAGAAGATATTTTAGAAAATGAAACATTGGGAAACGCAATCTCCTAGGAGCGGCGGGCAGCGTTTGAGCAGTCCTTGGTACAGGACGTGCATCCCAGGGACTATAATGCGGAGCTGGAGGACGAGGTAGAGGAAGCGGCACCTACCAGCGACAAGCGGCTGAAGCGGGAAATCAAGGCCGAGGCGCTTCGGCGGCTGGAGGAGGCGGCCAGAACCGAGGCGGATTTCCAAGCGGTGATTAACCAGTGGGACAAGCTGGACCAGAACCGGGAGCGCCGGGAGCGAGATCACGAAAACCTCCGAGGGGATGTACCCCTAGAGTACCAGACCATTCCCAATCCATCCATTGCGCCGATCTGGATGAACGATCCCGCATTCCGGCAGCTTTGCCACGGAAACTATCTGGACATTCTCTTTGACTGTCCCCATGAGCTACACAATCTGGCGGGGAATCCATTTATCTCCGATCTGCTGCGGGAATTGAACGAGGACCAGCAGGAAATTCTTTACTTCCTGTTCGTGCGCCTGTATAGCACCACCCGCCTTGCGGAAATGCGGCACCAGTCAGACCGAAATATTCGCAAGCAGCGGAAAAACATCTGTGCCAAGCTCCAAAAGCGGATGTATGACCATCTGATCGGCAGCCAACGCCTGACAAAGCGGGAACGGACGTTTCTGGAAGAATACGAAAAGGCGGTCAGGGAGCAGGGGAAGAATGCAGCCATTCCAAGAGAGAACAAGACAAAGCCAAGGCAGAAAAAGGCCGCCCTTGACGAAGCCAAGAGCAGCTGATACTATGATAGTAGAATTCAGTGAAAACAGATTATCGGTTAAGAGGAATCGCTATGAAGAACATTTTTGAAAACTCCCGCTCCTGCTGGGTGCGGTATGACCGCTATGAACTGAAAACAGAGCCGGACGGCAAGCGCTATATCATGCCCGGAAAAAATGCAAAGCCGAGTGTATATAACCCGCTGAAAGAAGCTCCCGGCATTGTCCTGGACGCCCTGAATGTTGGAATGTTGATGATGGGACAGAAGCCCACTGCCGAAGTAGAAAAGGCCATCCTGGAGTTTGTCACCTACTACGGCCTTTTGGGCTTTCTGACCGCCCTGCCCACTACGCCGTCTTTTATGGAGTATGAGGCTGTCTATCTCCCGAAAAACCACTTTATCAAAGCGGAAACAATGTCCACAGAGGACTACCTGGCCCTGTTCTTTCCTTTTGAAAAGCTGGCTGTGGTCAAACGAGGCGTAGAATCCTGTTGGAGCGTTTCCGGGGATCGCATGATGATGGCCCTGACCATGACGTTCAGCGACGAGCCAATAGCAAAGAATATGAGCTTTCAGCGCCAGTATGCGGAGCCATACGACTGGGTAGCCCAACAGCTCAAGGATTGGGCCTTCAACCTGTCCAGTTCGTTCTTCTACTACAATGACCCTCTTGATGATGACAGCCGCCAGCTTCTCCGGCAGTCCATGAAGGCTTTCGGCGGCATTGCGCCTACTTACCATATTGAGCTTCTGGACAAGCCTACACTTTTCTGGGATTTCCATTCTCTGCTGCTTGGGATTCAGATGATGTTCAGCTTTATGCTGGTAGACAATGCCAAGCCGCTGAAGTTATGTAAACACTGTCAGCGAGTATTTATGAGCAACCGCTCCAACGCGGAGTTTTGCTGCCCCTGGTGTAAGAAGCAGTATAATGTGCACAAAGCTCAGAGTGAAAGTGAAGAATCCGAGGAATAACAGCAAAAAGCCCTCACAGCAGCCACAAGCGGCATACTGTGAGGGCCAGCCTCATTTATTCGTAGACAAATTCCCGTAAAATAACTTCTTCCGCACGGCTGCGAATGGAGTTGCACTGTCGTACCCATTCCATTTGGTCAGCGGCCTTTAACGCCTCCGTAACCCCTTCCTGGGCCATCATGGCCTTTTCCATAATCTCTAGCTGTTCTTGACAGGCAGTTTCGACTTCCTCAAGATGGGGCATAAGCCGATCTGTGGCCAAAAGTAGGTTATACATGGCAGGCCGCTGCTTTTTCAGATACGTCCTCCGCAGCCAGCCATATTTCCCGATGTTGTATTCCTTCGTGTCGCCCAGTGTAAGATTCGGGATGTAATAATCCCCGCATTTTCTGTAAGTCAGTTCCATAGCGTACTCCTTTGTGTGAATGTGTGTTGACAGCTACAAATCAGGTCCGGAAGCATCCCTCCCATATCATAACTGTTTTCCATTCACCACAAATGAGCCGCAGTCATGATGTAATTCTTGGTGGAAACCACCCTTTATAAATTACATCATGAGACAGCTCCTTTCTATTCCGGTGCGCCCGCCTTTGCAATGCCATACATTATCCGACATCCCTTGGAAAAAGCACCTTATCATTCACTGCAATATTTTACCCGGGGCGAAACAACCAAATTCATCCGCCCAATTCTATGGGAAATGACGTTTTTTGCGTCGGAGCCGTAAAATCGAGGCATACACGCCAAAAAGAAGTTGCTTTTGGTGCGCGAGCCTGCTAAAATGATACCCAGGAAGGTAAAACAGGCAAATGAAGGAGGACGATCTTATGAAAAAACGATTGCTATCCCTATTCCTGGCGCTGGTCATGCTGGTGTCCCTGATTCCCACCACGGCCTTTGCCTTGCACGACGGCTACTCTGGCTATGTGCGCGTCACGAATGTGGACGTGAGTGCCCTGGGAGAAATGGTCGCTGTCACGTTGGACGCGGATACCGACATTGACTGTAACCTGGTATTCGCCGGCTACAGCGAGAGCGGAAAGCTCCTGATCAGTGCGGCTCGCAAGATTTCGGCTCCCCATGGGGAGACCTTCGATTTCCCCTGCGAGGGACTGTCCGACGTGGGCAGCCTGGCCACGGTGAAGGTTTTCGCCCTGGGGCCGGACAACCGGCTGCTGGGTATGCCCTATGAGACCCAGGCCTATTCCGCGAATCCCACCCAGGACGGCGGCTCCTGGGAGTACAGACGGGCAGAGTATCTGGACTGGCAGTATGACAACGGTACTCTGACCATCACCAACCAGCGCAAGGATTACCCGGGCATTATCCCCGGCATCGGCGAATTGGACGATAGGAATTCCTACCCCTGGGAAAAATACAAGGATCGGGTAACTGCCCTGAACCTGGTGAATATCAGCGGCGTGGGCGCCCATGTCTTCAGCGGGTATCCCGCGCTGGAGACGCTGAATTCCACTGCCGCCCTGAACGTGGAGATCGGGGGCTTCTTCCAGTGCCCCAATCTGAAAACCGTAAACGCCCAGATCGGTGACCTCGACGTCGATGCCTTCAATGGGTGTGAGTCTCTGAAGGAGCTGGATCTGCGCTATGCCCATAGCATTGGACAGTACGCCCTGTCCGGAACCGCCATCGGGCAGATCGTTCTTCAGTACCCCGATGTGGCGCTGCATGGCGGGGCCTTCAATGGGATGAACAGCCTGGTTTATGTATCCCTTCCCGCCGGTATGACGGAGATTCCGGATTGGCTTATGGGGGAGCGGAGATCCCTGCAGGTCGTGGCCGGTCTGGAAAACGCAACCGTCATCGGTGTGAGTGCCTTCAAAGAATCGGGCATCAGCACCTATCAGGCCAATGTGTCCGGCGTTCAGATCAAGGAGGGGGCTTTCGCACTGTGCCCCAATCTGCGCACGGTGAACATTCCTAAGCCTGCTACCCTGGGAACGAGTGCCTTTGAACAGGCCAATATCGCAAGCCTGACCCTGAACGCGCAAACCATTCCTCAGGAAGCCTTTACCCTGAGTGGCAGTACCGAGGATATCGAGCATAATGAATTTGTGGAAATGGCCTATGTGGAGCTGATTGGCACCGTGTCCGTCGGCGAGAAGGCCTTCTGGCGGCGCGCCATCGGCGATCTGTATCTGCCGGCTACCCTGGAGACCCTGGCCGATGATGCCTTCGGCAATACCGAGATTCGCGTTCTCCACCTGCCAAAGGGCTGGGGCCTGAATACCCTGGTGGCCAAGGCGGGAGTGCAGCTCGGCTGGCAGGATTTCCTGGACGCTGAGACCATCGTGGACAGCGAGGGCAACATCCTCCTGGGCGGCGAGGATGGTGACGGCGGCGATATCACGATGTCCGAGGAGACCACCGAGACGACCACCCCGGAAACCACCCCGGAGACTACCCCGGCGACCACCGTCCCGGAGACCACTCCGGAGACGACCCCTGTCACGGAGGCTCCCGAAACCACTGAGGCTCCTGTCGTGGAGACCGAAGCGCCTGTCGTGGAGACGGAAGCTCCCATCGACCCCGAGAATTTTGACACCGTGTACGTTGCCCCTGAGGGCGCGTCCATGGAGGAAGTTTATACCGCCGACGATGTGGCCGTCTTCTCCGGCACGGACACCGTCAGCGGCGAAAAGCACACCGTGAAGTTCACCGGTCTGGCACCGGGATACGGAGAGTCTTATGAAGGGCCTTATCAAGAGCCTTATGTGCTGATCGTCAGCGCCACCCCCGGCGATCTGGCGAACCTACAGTACATCGACTACGGCTACGCCGATGCCAAGGGTCAGCTGACCATGACCTACATCCCGAAGGTCTCCGGCAACTATACCGTTCAGCTTTACGGCCCTCGGGGAATCGAGACGCAGCCTGCCCTGAGCCAGGATTATGTCACCCTGGAGCTGGGCCAGCGCTTCACGCTGAAGGTGCTGAATGCCGAAAACTGCTATGTGATGGGTTGGAATTGTAATCAGGACATTGTTTCCCTTGTGTCGCCAACTCCTGATCGGTCAACTGCGGATATTACAGCCCGGAACGTGGGCATTACCCAGGTGTCGTGCAGGGTTCTCGACGAGAATGCGGGCGTTGATAAGGAACTGACCTGCACCGTGGAGGTGGTGAACAAGCCCACCGTCCTGGAAGCCCACCTGATGGACACCAAGGCCACCAAGGAGCTGTTCTCCGCCACGGATAATCCCCGGATTTACATTTCCCTGACCAAGGAAAATCAGCCTGCCATTTCCTCGGAGGACGACGGGGATGCTCCGTCCAATGAGACCACCATCATCAAGAGTGCCCGGTTCGCAAACGAGGAACTGAACAACTACTTCGACCTGCGGCCTGTAGACGACCGGACTTTGGAGATTGTCAGCGACCTGCCGGAGGATATTTCCAAGGTGCAGACCTCCTACGTTTCCGCCGTTGAAGTGCTGGCCGGGGAGAATACGGAATATCTGACCACCCCGGAGACCCTGAAGCTCACCGTCAAGAAGACCATGCCCAAGGTTTCCGCCAAGGCCGTGACCATCAATGCCTGGAATCCCGGAGTGGATGTGCCGGTGCTGTTCAACCAGAATGCCAAGGTGTGGGATGTTTGGCAGGAATCTGTGGAGCTGCTGAAACAACTTGGCATCACCGCCAGCTACGGCGAGAAGAATGATTACAACCTGGTGCTGCACACCGACGGGCTGCGTCCGGATACCCCCAAGCAGACTCTGAAAATCTACCCCTCCGTTGTCCTGGAGGGCTGGATCATTGGCTGGGGTGAGCCGGTGACCGTCAACATTATCAACAAGCCTGTCACCGCCAAGTTGTCCACCGGCAAGCTCACCCTCAGCTCCGTCAACTCCAAGGGCGCGGATATGAAGCTGGTTCCGCCCAAGGGTCACAGCATTCAGGACTTGGGCATCTGGAACGTTGACCTGGACAGCGAGAACTATAAGCTCGATGACTTCGACCGTGCCACCGGCAGCTTCCACCTGACCCCCATCGCCCGGGAGGGCGAGCCCTACGCCAACCCCGTTCCCGGCAAGATGAATATTCGGGTCACCTATGCCAACGGGGTAACGGATGAACTGCCTCTGACCGTCACCACCAAGGATCCCACCATCAAGCCGAAGAAAACCAGCTTCTCCTTCCTCAATGGCGTGATGGATGCTCAGGCCGCGGCCTTTACCGTATCTCCCGCGGACTATGACCTGTCCGTCTTTAATTTGAATGATATGGAGAACTGCCCCCTCGTGGCCTCAGCTTACATCCCTGACCCCGAAGAGCCCAATAATCCTGAGAAGGCACTGGCAGTTGCCCAGGCCATGCTCGTCCCCGGCACTGACAGCGAAGCGAAAGACCTGATAGGCCCAGGCGTCGATGCCCTCGGCGTGGTGGGCTGCAGCAATGGCTATGTGGGCTCGTTCAAGCTGACCTTCGACCGGATTCCCGGCGTGAAGCCCGTCACCGTCACGGTGAAGTTCACCAAGAATACCCCCACCATGAGCCTGAAGGTCAACGGCACCATCGATGGCAGCAAGACCAATAAGGTCACGCTGACCACCACCGTCAAGAACATGAGCGCGAACATGGTCTTCGGGGAGGGAACGGAGATCACGCTGTTGGATCCCAAGGGGAACGTGGTGGATCCCGGTGAGTACGTCGTGGATGTGCCCAGCTCCGACAGCCCCGATACCCTCCTGCTCTACCGCCGCCCGGAGATGTCCGGCCAGCTGGAGGACGGCACCTACACCGTCCAGGTTACCCGGAAGATGTACGGCTTTGACGAGAAGAACCCCATTGCCCTGACGGCCTCCGCCAAGCTGAAGGTGAAGAACACCACCGCCTCCATGAAGCTTTCCAAGACCAAGGTGACGCTGAACCCCTACGACGGCAAGAGCGCCGAAATCCGGGTGACCTTCCCCAAGGATCAGTACACGGATGGCAGAGACCTGGCCTGGCTGGATAAGGACGGAGGGGATCTGGCCAACGGCGTGGATGCGCCTCTGGTATTCTGGGGCGATGAGAATACCATCTCCATCGATACCTATAATCGCCTTACCGGAGATCCCATCGACATTGCGGACGGCGTTTACTATCTGTGCGTGACGCCCAATTCTCAGGATCCCGACGCGAAGATCAATATCATTCCCGTCACCGTTCAGCGCCAGGCACTGAAATCCGTCAAGACCGCCAAGTCTGGCAAGAATGTCAGTCTGCTTGATTGGAACAGCTACCAGGCGCAGGGATTCTTCCTGCCGATGTCGGAACAGGTCTTCAATCGAATGGATCGCAACAAGGGACGCTATTTCACCGTGACCCTCCAGGGTTCCAATGATAATCGGAATTTTGTGAGTATTCCTACGGTGGGCGTTTCCGGGCAGGATCAGCATTACTATCCCCTTGGAATCTCCTACCATATGGAATTCTGCCCGGCGGGTAAGTATGAGGGATTGGGCACCCTGAAGGAGGACTGCGTCTATTTCGGCGGATCCGCCAGCTTTAACCCCAGATTTCCCGGTGTCCAGTACGCCAATGACACCTATGAGCTCTATCGCTACCATCGGATCCACCTGGTGGTCGAGGACGGAAATGGCGGGGTAATCTTCGAGCAGTATGCCAAGGTGGACGTGAAGGATCCGACTTTGAAGGTCACCCAATCCAAGGCGCCCACCGTGGATCGCAGAGACCTGACCAAGCCATTCACCACCCAGGTGAAGTTCAGTGAGAAGAATGCCACCCTGGCTGCGAAGGTCGCCAAGGATGCTTACGCAGATGAATTCACACTTTGGAGCAGCCTGGTTCAGGTCACGAATCTGGACGAAAATGGCAATCTGACGTTGGCCTTCCAGGACGCTGTCATTATGAAGAATGTGGGTAAGTCCGTGACCATCCCCATCACCTTCTATATGCCCTACGGCAGAGAGGATCAGACGTACACCGTGAACGTGAAGGTGGATTTCAAGTAAGCGTGTTTCTCAGGTTTCCCCGATGCTTTCTTCTCCCAACCCCATGGGTTGGTCTCCCCAAGCGCACCCCCTCCGGCTCCCCCCGGAGGGGGTGCCTCGTTAAGTGCCCCTATGGGTCAAAATAGCCAAAATATACAATGTCATTGCGAA
>ENA-ORSL01001609-ORSL01001609.1-human-gut-metagenome-genome-assembly--contig:-NODE-1609-length-18617-cov-4.298405_pt1 | contig 18617 bp, 15 predicted proteins | sample MGYA00242190_ERZ509157 | MGnify/ENA primary metagenome ERZ509157 (study PRJEB26280, sample SAMEA2338664) | human gut metagenome | biome: human gut; feature: human-associated habitat; material: faeces...
ACCCTTCTTTTAGGTTTAATTAAATATATAACAGAACCTATAATTAAAGATATTATTAAATCACATACTATTCCTCTAAAAGTAATACTACCTATTGTTATTAATTTAAGCATAATATCTAAAAGTATTGTTATAAATATATAAAACAAAAATAAAATATTTGATTTCAAATACAAAATAATTTTTTTATAGTTTAACTTATCAAATATCTTATTACTTTTCATACTTATTCCCTCAAAAATATTATATCACTTTAAGGAATATATTTCAATTATACCATGTCAAATAAAAAATACACTTATGTGTATTAATCTTTCAAATCATTTTTAATTTTTGTTGTAGATACTCCCTCTGTTCTATCTAAATAAACAACCTCACAATAGTCTTTTAAATATTCAAACTTATCACTATTTGCCCAGTCGCTTCCCATGACTACAACATCAACTTTATATTCTTTTACATCATTAATTTTTTGTTCCCAATTTTCTTCAGGAATAACTAAATCAACATATCTTATTGCTTCTAACATTTCTTTTCTTTCATTATATGGATGGTATGAACTTTTACCTTTAATAGCATTAAACTCATCTGTTGATAAAGCTACAATTAAATAATCTCCTAAAGCCTTCGCTCTTTTTAATAATCTTATATGTCCATAATGTAACAAATCATATGTTCCATATGTTAAAATTCTCTTCATATTAACCTCCACTTTAATTATACACTAATCTTTAAAACTATGAAAGTATATTATTAAATTTTTCTGTAAATAAAAAAGAAGCATTGCTTCTAATTATTTATCAGTAGGAATTTCACCATTATTTTTGTCTAAGCAACTTTCGCTAAATGGATGATTAATGCAAGCAACACAATCTTGATAACTATTATCACCAATTAATTTCATTAATAATCCTACTATTGTAATAACTAAGAAAACTAATACAGCTGCAATAGCTTTCTTTATTAACTTATTTTGAGCTTCCTTAATTTTATCATCACTTTTTTCAGTAACGGCTTTTGCTAAATCCATCATACCAACAACAATTAAAATAATTGGTACAACTACTTTTATACCCCAAATTACTATTCCTACTATTCTTAATACTGGTCCTAAATCTCCACATATTTGTTCTGGGCCCATCATCATCACTCCTTCACTAATTAAAATTTTATACGATTTTTAGTTTTTTGTCAATAGAATACCCAATTATAAACCTATCTTACTAATAAATTTTCTTAATTCTGGATTATCAAGTTTTCTATCATCCATTGGAGGAAGTGTATAGAATAATCTAAGTTTAGTTTCATATTCAAATGTAGCCACATCCTCACGATTCAAACAACACTTGTTTAATACTACATTTTCATTCTTTAATGAATCAAATATATCTCTCTTTTTATGAACTAATTTATTTATCATTAATGTAGAAGGTTCTATTAAATAAAACACCGTTGAACATATAGATAAATCATCATAATCATTTAAATCTATAAGAAGAACATCATACATTTGTTTCTTCATAAATTCTTTAGGAAGTTCAGTAGTAGTAGTACTAATCATATCTTTATCATTATAATATAAGAAATCTACTTTATTAACTTCTAAAGCTGCACATTTTCTAGTTTCAGATAAAACCTTTTTAATCATATATATTAATGATGTTGCCCCGGCATGTGGAGTAATATTTTTAAATCCAATTACTCTTAATTTACCACCACTAGTAAATCCTAAAGCAGGATCAGCCGCAGTCATATTATTATTAACAGGCGCAGCACTTTCAGTATTCACAGAATCTATATTATGAATATTAACAACATCTTTATATGTATGAGGATGCACTAGTAAATAATTAATACCCTCAGTATTTCTTGTAAAGTTATAAATACCAAGACTAATCAACTTAGAAAGATAAGTCTTAGAATTACATTCGGGACTATCATCTAATAATAAAATAACATTCTCCATATTGATATTCATTGCTAATTTCTGTAAATTATCAGCATTTTGATAATCCCTAATTGCTGTTATATCAAGAATCATTTTATCATAATAATAATTACTAAAAGTATCTATTATTTCATCAACATTAAAAACCCCTTCAATAGATTTCATAATGTCTAAATTAAGCCCCATTAATAATTCTTTATATTTATTATATACCATTACATTCATATCATCATCTCCCTGATTATTAGTTTTATTATTCTACTGAATAAGTATTATTAAACGCATTATTGACTTCATAATATAGTGTTTTAGTTTCCCCTTTTATTGGAATACTAATTCCAAAATTAATTACAGGAAATTTCATCATTACATAAGTTACTACTTTATATCTAGTAGAACCATCAGTATTTTTAATACGGTACACACAGAAACCACCTGGTTGATATGCATCATCTATTTTAGATGCTTCTGAAATAGTACCATCGTTATTACATACTACTTTATTTTCACTCTTACTTCCAAAATCATATCCAACTGATTTAACAATCGCATATGCTTGTGCTTCTGTACTTCCATTTGATCTCAATTGTTCATCAGTAAGATTCTCTATTGGAGTAGATTCATTATAAAAAGTATACCCTTCACTCTGCTCTATTAAATCGATAACAGAATTTTTCGCTCTAAAAGCCTTAGTATAGTTAATTGAGTATGCCATAAAAGCAGAAAAGAGCACTATAAATAGTGCCACTATACCAATTAACCAAGTTCCACCTATTGATTCCTTCATATGCTCTTTCCTTTATTCTTTTATTAAATATCAGCATTTTTACAATTTGCTGAATTTGACTCATCAATGTTTGCACCTTTATCTTTTGATGGACAACATTTCCATTTATATACTTTTGCACCAGTATCAGAACCATCAGCTATACCAGAATCAGCATCACCGGTTGTAGCTTTAAAAGCATAATAATCAGAACCATAAGTTTTACAAGTTTGATTTACAATACTCTTTTGGATAGTTGGCCATAAGAATACATAGAATAATAATGCTACAGCTGCAATTGCTACAATAGTAACAACTGTCATATTTAATTCTCCAGTTGCTTCTTTCATTTAATTTTCCTCCTTTTATATTTTCTTATATTTACAATATAATTATACAATAATAATTATTCTTAATCAATATTTTTTTTACATAGCTGTAAACTGTTGCATAATAGAAAGTACTAATATGATCATTACCCCTGCTCCTGTAGCGGTAAACATTGTCATAGTTTTCTTTTCCATCTTTTCAAGTCTTTCTTTATATTTAGTATCTCTTGATTTTGCTTGTAAGTTAGATATTGTTTTTGAGAATACTATTAATTGTTCTTGTTTTCTTTCTTGACTACCAAGACTAAGTCTATATAAAAGTCTCATCATTCTCATTGAATCTCTTACAGGATATCTTCTAGCAAATGCCATATATGGTTCAATTGTAGAATCACCTGAATCAATTGATGCTATTAATTCTCTAAGACCAGGTTTAAACATCTCTGGTGCTTGTTCTAAACTTCTTGTTATTGCTACTGGTACTGTATAGTGTTGAATTAATATTTCTAAACTTTTTAAATAATATGGTAGTTTTAAATTAATATCATGTAAGTGTTTTTTATAATATCCTTTAACAGAATTATAATCATTTTTAAATATAAAATATGCTACTAAAAATACTCCTACTAACTTTATAGCAAAATTAATATCAGATAATGAAGTAATTGCTATTATTAAACCTATTATAAATGCTATAATAGCGCTTTTTACTCTTGATTGATATTTTACATTTAAATCAACTTGATCACCATATTTTGATATTAATAAGAAGTCATAATCATCTTCCTTTAATTTAGAAAATAATGCCTTGTTATCAGTTATAAATGTATTGAAATTAAATGCTCCAATATAATTAAATAAAAATAATAAAATTATACCTACTAAAACTATTTCCATTATTCAGCCCCCACATCTTCATGATAATATTTAATACCTGATATTAAGAAGTATGTGTTTATAAGTATTACACAGTGAAGTAATATTACTACAAATACTTCGTCAAGTAATGCTACATAACTAGATTCACCTAAGAATAATTGTATTAACAATACTAATAAATATAGCATTAAACCAAAGGTAATAAATTTCTTATAGAAGGTTGTTCTATCTATTCTATCCCTATATACACTTTCAACAAGCATATCTATATCTTGAAGCATTCCTTCTAATGCTTCACCTGAATCTTTAGAACCTTCTTTAGTAATTTGTAAGAATAATTGATGCATATTCTTTACTACATAGTAGTCATACTTTTCATTCATAAATCTAATTGCTTCATCTATCGTACCATTCTCATATGACATTTGAATCATTTCTTTAATATCTGTCAATAATGGATCTTCAAGTACTCCTGAATCCCTTACACCTTCTAATGCTTTAACAAAAGATTGTGTTGTATTAAATTCCATTATTACATTTGTTGTATATACTTGTATTTGTTCAAATATAAATTCACTATATGCTTTTTTACATCTCATATATGCTAAGTATGGAACCATTAATATTGCCGCTAAAGCATATATTACACTCCAAAGTATACTATAAAAATATAAGTATGATACAAATGCTGCTGATACACCAAATATTATTATTTGTACAGCATATTGTCTACTAGTGTATTCTTGTCCTAATTCCTTAGCTTTCTCTCTTACAACTTTAAATGAATAAGGAGCATATTTATTATAAGTTTCTCCTATTGTTTTATTAATAAACTTGTAAGAACTATCTCCTGTATTCTTTCTATATATATATATGAATATTAATATAACTGCTATAATGAGAATCTCTATATACATATATACACACCTCCTATAACTCTAACATTTCTATATTATTAGTGTTAACTTTCTTTTCTTCTTTTGCTTCTTCTTTTGGTACATCTTGTCCTTCTTTTATTTCACTCTCTTTTGGTATAAATGGATCTTCTTGCATAGTTACACCCTGTGATGATAAATAATCTATCAAATGTGAAGTTGGATTATTATATATTTCATTTCCCACCAAGTCTCTTGAATATAAAACATTAACTTTTGCTTCACCTGCTTCATCATCAACATAAAACTCAACTACTTGAGTTATTTCTCTTTGAAATCTATTATATTTCTTAGAAAAGAAACCTTTAACATGTATACCTAGTTGTATATATCTATGCATACCTTTAATAAATTGATCAATATCTTGACTTGATTCTAATAGTGAATAAAGTCTCATAGGTATACTACTTGCTTTATCAGAGTGAATTGTTGATAAAATGTTATGCCCAGATGAAATAGAGTTTCTAACTGCCATAACTGCTTCAGCAGAACGAACCTCAGATAGTAAGATCCATCTTGGGTTTTGCCTCATACATGCTACCAAAACATCTGAATATGAAGCAATATTATTTGTTTTCATAGCAATTATATCTCTCGTTGGATATATTTTATCTAAGTGAAGTTCTAATGTATCTTCTATAGTAATTATTTTTTCATCTTCTTTTATTTTACTTGCCAAATATTTTACTAACTCAGTTTTACCTGAACCAGTTTCACCACTAACTAATATGTTACAGTGTCCCTGAACACAAGTAATTAAAAAGTCATGAAGTTTTAATGATACATAATCTTCACTAACTAACTTTTCTTTATTAAGTCGTATCTTTGCCGGAGTTTTTCTTATCAATACAGCAATACCATTAGTTGCGATTGATTCATGTACAAAATTAAGACGAAGTTCAGCACTTTCTGCATCAAGTAATGGATGTGCCATATTAAATGTTTTACCCATTACATTAGAACATTGAAAGGCAAGTTTTTCCATAACTTCATTATTAAGACCCTCTATCTTAATTTGTTTTATACCTTGAGAAAGAGTCTTAATATGTACTTGTCCATTATTAGAATATGATATATCTGTTACATCATCATCTTGTAATAATGGCATTAAAAGTCCAAAATCAATTTGTGAAAATACCATATCTTCCATATTATACCCTTTCTTTATCTTTTTTCTTTTTTTATTATTTTATTCTGTTACTTTTACTTTATTATCACTATCAGATACATTATCTTGTACAGCATCATCAACTTGTGATTCTATTAAATTTCTAAGATATTCACTTGTTACTTTATTGCATCCACCCTCTTTGCAATAATCTTGATTTCTTGTTACTGGAATTATATCCCCATCAACAAGACTAGCTTTTCTAAATAATAAATGTAATTCTTCTGATAATGAGAAAATCAAAGTACCAAAATCCTTTTGAGAAGCAGTCTTTTTAAATATATGATTTCCATTAGAGTCTTTAACTGCTAAAACTGTAATACCTTCAATTAATTTACCATATACTAATTTACCATTATCTGATGTTTTATAATATAAATCTATTTTATCTCCTGGATATATAAATGATCCAACTGTAGCATCAGATGCAGATAAATATACAACTGTATTTCCATCTTCTATATCAGACCATGCTGAATCTGGCATTTGATCCCAAGTAATTACACTAGATGAGTAGAATAAACTACCTGCTGGAATAAATGTATTATAATTTACATATTTTCCTATAACTTGACTTTTATCTCTTATAACTCCTTCAGTTACCATAGATGCTGGAACTTTAACAGTATCAACTTTATCCTCTGTAATTTCCGTTCTAACTTCTAATCTTGTTTTAGCATAAGGAACACTAATTGGATTAATTTCCTTATTAACTCTATATCTATATGCAAAGAATAATATTATTATACAAAGTATTCCTCCTAAGAAAGTAACAACTCCTTTATTTCCAAATAATTTTTTCATTAGTTACCTCCTATATTCAAATTATTCAAATCTTTCTCACTTACATTAACTGTTTGTGATAATATAAGTTGTTGTATTTGAGTACTACTTATAACAGTAGCTTTTGGATTTTCTGAATATTTAGCATTTCTTGGTACAGGGAATATTGTTCCATTTAAATATAATGCTTTTTGTAATAACAAATACATATCTTCTGGTACAGCGAAAACCAAATATGATGGTTGAGCAACATCAGTTGTTTTTTCAAATATATTGTTACCAGAACCATCTACTACAGATAATACTTTTATACTTTCTATGAATTTACCTATAATACTTCTACCATTATTTTTCCCAGAATAATATAAATCAATATAGTTTCCAGGGAATATTGAATTACCATATGTAGTAACAGTTGATACTGGTAATGAGACAATAGTATACCCATCAGGTAAATCTTCTGTTAATCCTACTTTTAATTCCTCCCATTTAACTACAGTTGAAGTATAAAACATACTACCAGCAGGAATTTCTGCCTTATCACTTACATATTTATCAACAATATTATCTTTATTTAAAATAACATCTTTTGTAACAATCTTTCCAGCTACTTTACGAGTTCCAACCATCTCATTAGTTATTTGAGTTCTTGGTTCTATCTTTTGTAGTGCATATGGAACATTTATTGGCTCAGTTGCCTTTTTAATTCTCCAATTATATCCTAAATAAATAAGACCAACGCATAATATTAATGCAATCATTGTTACAGTATTTTTATTTTTTATAAAACGCTTAAACCCTATTAACAAATTATTCATTCTTTTTTCCTCCAAATTCAGTACTCTATTTTATTCATGTTAATTATATCACAATTATATTTATCTTTTCAATAAGAAAACTACTTTTTTCACAAAGTAGTTTAACACTCAACATTTAATTTAAATATTACTTGTGTAGTATCTATTTTATCAGTCTTAACATTTCCTTTTTTATCAATTATTATTTCATTATTATATTTAAATACACAAGTATTTTTACCTTTAGTTGGCATTATTATTTTAGATATTTCTTCACTATATTTTTTTGATTCTAAATCATATTTTTTATATAATTTTTTATCAGATAATCTATAGTAGAATCCAGTAGCTGGATCACCTAAATTATTTACTCCGTTAGAATCAAGCAATACTAATACAGATTTATTATTTTCAATTTCTTTTTCTATCTCTTCTAAATCTTTTAAATTGTCTAATTCTTCAGGACTAATTCCACTTGAACTTGCATTAGAAGAAGAACATGCTGTTGAAGTTAATTTGCTTAATTCAATATATCTTCCAGTACTAGTTTTACACATGTTACCTTTAGGTCCATAATCGCAATCTTTTTCTATTTGTAATTTAGTACACTTAGCAATACTTTCTCCTCCTGACTTAGAAGAATTTGAATATGTTTTTACATTATCGTTCTTAACATATTTTGTTAAATAATCTGTTGTTTCTACAGTCTCAGTAGTACTTGTCTTTATATCTGAATATTCACAATATTGATATAATGTATTATTAAATTTTTCAATTGAAGTTTGTAATTTTGGATTTATTTCACTTAAATCAAATAGGTTTTTGCTTATTTGTTTTCCATTATAGAATACATTGCATTTGCCACCTGAACAAGCAGCATTGTTTTCAGCACTTACACTCTCATAATTAGTTTCAGGTAATACAAGTGTTACACTTTCACCTTTCTTATCATTTGATGTAATATATCTAACAGTTATAGATTTACCATCATTATATTGTTCAAAATTAGTTTCTAATATACCTGTTATTAAAGTATCTACGCTAAAACTTGTTGTATCATTATTAACAGTTGCTTCTCCACTTGTTGTTCTTATTCTTACACTTGCTTTAGGCGGTTCTTCATATATATCATAGAAATCTATTTGATAATCTTGTGAATTTGTTACACTCTCTGCGAATCTTCTTAAATAGATTTCCATAAATTTACTTTTTGATATTATTATTTTACCAGTTGATCTATAAGCAGAATAATCTATTGAATCTAATAATGCTGCTTGCATTGTTTCTCTTGCTAAATAATAATTCTCTTCAGAATGTGTAGTTACTCTTGATACCAAAAGTATTACAGTGGTAACAATTACTCCAAGTATTAATATTAGATATCCCCATAGTGACTCTTTCATTAGTTACCACCTTTCTTTATTAAAGCATCATATTTATTTTTCATTTCATTTGTTAAGAATGAACTACCACATTTATAATATGTTCCGCCATTTGGATATTTCACTTCTTTACATGAAATTGATGTATTATTTAAGTAACCACCATTACTTTGCTCAATTCTGTTATATGATTTTATTCCCTTAATAGTTTCAGTTGTTAATTTATAACTTGCTTCTAAATGATCATCATTATAAATATCAGTTCCACCACTTTCAGTTACAGAAACAACAGTATTTTCTGTTTTACTATCTCCTACCTTAACTGTATTATCAGTAGAATATAATTTATCATTTAGTATACTTGGAATCATAACTAATTCATCCTTATGCCAATTACTTCTATTTGTTCTAGTAACAGGAAGTATATTACTTAAATCTACGTTTCTAAATGCAATACCAATTCCCATCTTCTTACTATCAGTATTCCATGTAATACAATTTTTATCTACTGTGCTATAACCATCACTTGTCATTGTATAACATTTGTTAGAACATTGTGATATATCTACTTTATTACCATTAGTAAATAAACAGTTATTTTTCTTTGTAGTGTTATAAACATTATAGTAACAATTATAATCAAATGAAGAGATAGCATAACTATTATTAGTAAATATATTACTAAATTTATATTTTATATTATTCTTTTCTTTTGTCTCAGTATCTATTTTAACAGGATAAGTATAAGAAGGTAATTTATTTTCTCCATCATCTGATATTATACCTGTAAAGTTTTTATATTTATATGTTGAATTTAAATAATAATCACTTTGATATTTAACTATCATTGTAGAATATATTTTATCACCTATTGTATATCCACCTAATTTTCGTTTATAGTAATTAGTTGTAATTGTTCTACCATCCCTAGTACTATTTGAATTTGATTTAAAGTTATTACTAACAGCACTACCACAAGAACTTTTAGATTTAGTTGTATTATATTTGTAACAATTACTTCCTACACACCATTTTAATTCTTCAGACAATTTCTTGTTATCAGATTTAATTTCAATATTAGATTTATCAACATCATTATATTCAACTGATAATTCGTTTTCTTTAGCAGAAGATGCAGCAAAATTATCTATTTCAGTTTTAATAGTATTATTGCTTGTTCCAGAAGGAAGATATGTTTCCTCATTAATCATCTTCTTAGTGTAATTTTCCATCTCATCACTATTATCCATCAAACAATATTCTTTATTTATTTGTAAATCCTTTATATAACCAGGATTATATTGTTGTCTTTGCTCATATATATTAATAAGTTCTTCATATTCTTTTATTTGATTAGTTAAATTATTCACATTAGTTGTTGCATTTGAACATGCATTTATTTTACTACTACAATCATCATCAGTATTTTTGCATTGTGAAGCAGATGCACATACACTTTCTTTATTTGATTTTGCTTTTGCTAAATCTGCTTCAGCTTTTTTCTTCTTATTTTCAGTAATTTTATTTTTTAAATCATAATCCGCTTCATCAAATTGATCTCTTAATAAAGTTAATGTATTATTATAATTTTTACCATCAAACACAGTAGTACATTGTGTATATCTTACTACTACTGCTGTTAACTTTTTGTCTTTATCAATTTGACTATCAATAGCTTTATTTCTAATTAATGATTTTCCTATATCCAATGTAAACTGCATACCAGCATTTACACTAACTGGTGATGGTACATAGAACTTTACTTCTTCTCTACAGTATCCTTTACAATAATTATATTTTGATTTTGCTTTTAAATAAGATGTTTTATCATAATTATTATTATCATCACAACTATTTAATATGCATGCCATATTAGGATCTTCAATAGACTTTTCTTGGAATTCAGAAGATGTAGTTTCACATGTATCACTTGCACTATTAGATTTAGTCTTACCTATATCAGTTTTTTGACTTAAATCACCACAATCTTTATTTGGATCACACTTAGGTTTACAAGATACACTAGCCATAGGTATATCAAATTCTTCTGTATAATCATCAGGTTCAGTTGTAATTTCTTTACCATCAAATGCCTTATAATCATCAATATATGTTACCATAATTTGTTTGTTACTATTGTTTGGAGTATAGACCCTTAATTTTGCATATCCAGTCGCACTTGCTCCAATTTTAAATTTAATACTAGGTTTATATCCATTTGCTGTAACAGTTTCACTTTTATTTATAAGTTCACATGGTTTATAGTTATATATTTTAAAATTATATATAAAGGAATCTTTTCCACTAGTTTGGTTTGTATTAGGGAAAGAAGTTATTCTATAGCAAGTTTTACCATCATGAATATCATCCCCTTCACAATAACCAATATTCTTACCTGTTGGATCTTGTACTACTATATATTTATAGCAATCACTTTCTTTGCTTGAATCACATTTTACATGGAATTTTTTTACAAATGTTTCATTTGTTTTCACATCAAATGTAATATTCCATGTTTGTTCATATTTAGCTTCTTCTGTAATAGTATTTCTTATACTAGCACTATAATCTTCAAGTACACCAAATCTATTATCTTGAATTTTTACATTTTTATTTTTAACTAAATATCTAAACAAACTAGCGACAGCATTTGTTCTGTCACCCATATCACTTATACTACAATTAGAAGCATTTTTACTGCCTGTTGTCCAATCGTTTACAGAAATACTACTAGAAGATGTCCACAATAAACTACCATTACTATTTCTTGTTAAATACGTTCCTACATCTGTATAGAATCCTCTTCCATAATATCTACTATCTATATTCTTCCAATTGTAATCTGTATCTTCTAAAGATCCTAAACTAGATAAACTATTATTATTTTTTAAATAATTTAACCATAATCTCATTACAGTCGTAATAACACCATAACTTTTACTATCATTATTTTTAAACTTGGTATAGTTATTTGTTTCATTTATTTGATACATGATTTCTGCTAAACCACATGCTCCATATGGAACACTTTTATCACCAATTGATTTACATTTTCTTACATCAATTTCAGTATTTAAAGTATACTTTATTGAGGAATCCGGTGCTTCTTTTGCCTCTTGAATACAATATGCAATATCTTTTTTTCCAGTTTTAGAACTAGTAATTTTATATTTTTTAATTGAATGCATTTTTGTATTGTATCCATTGGCATCAAAACATCCCATCGGTTGTTTATATCCTGCTGGTGATTCATCTCCATATATGCTTGAATATGAATATACTATCGTTGCTGTACCTGTAGAACTACCAGAACTTGTAGGCGCAGCATCTATACTAGATATAAAACAAAATATAGTTATAGATAGTAAAGATAACTTTAATAATTTATTTCTCATTTCTTCTTTTGCCCCCTCTTTAAAGATTCTACTTTATAACAATATATAACTCCGACTACAGCAAAAGGAAGAACTGCATAATACCAGTATTTTAATATACTTTTAATGACTTTACTGAACGTACTTGTATCACTTTCTTGAATCTTTTTAACTTCATCTTCAAAATCTTTAACAGTTACATTTGATGTGTCTTTAAATCTTTGGCAAATATCTTCATTTTTATTTTTCTCTTGATTACAAAAATCCGTATCACTATATAAATTATAAGATGGAACAGAATAATTTATTTCTCTTAATAATTCACCATCACAAGTTCCTTTTCCATAGAACCTTATAATATAATTTTTCTTTTCAAAATGAATGCCACTTCCAATAGCATTACTTTTACTTTCATCATCATAAGCAACATCATAAAAATCATCAGAATATGTATCTTTTGCTTTAACTACAACATTTTCATTATAAGGAGTAGTTACTAATATATAAGCAAATTCAGCTTCTGACTCAGAATTTTCAGCGTATTTTACCTCTTTAAATTCTATTTTAACTTTTTCTGCCCAATCATTTAAATCTTTATCACTACAAGAAGCATTAAGGTTAGAAAGACAAATAAATGATGATAAGAAAATAACAAAAATTTTCAACACCCTATTATTCATTTTACACCTACTTTCATATAATGATTATAATATATTTTAAATAAAAAGAAAAGAGCATTTGCTCTTTTCATTAACATTCTGCTTTTAAAGTGATTTGTGTCATAGAACTATCAATTTGACTCTTATCAAAATTACCTTTTTTATCAATTATTACTTTTCCATTATATTTATAAACACACGTTGTTTTTCCTTTAGTTGGCATTTTTATTTTAGTTATTTCATTATTATATGTCTTAGTGTTCACATTGTAATATCTATACATTTTTTTATCAGATAATTTGTAATAGAATCCAGTTTCAGGATCGCCTAGTTCATTTACTCCAGAAAAATCAAGTAATATAAGAACAGCTTTATTTTTATTTATTTCTTCTTTTATTTTATCCAAATCTTCTAAATTTTCTAATTCTTTTGGATCAAATTTTGTATTGGATCCTGATGAATTAGAGCATGCAGTACTTGTTAAATAATTTTTATTAATATATCTGCCACTCTTAGTTTTACACATATCACCATTAGGTCCATAATCACAATTTTTTTCAACTTCTACTTTTGTACATCTAGAAATCGGTTCTCTTTCAGAATCTTTGAAGCCATTTTTATATACATGAATTCCATTACTACTAATATATTTTGTTAGGTATCTTATTGTAGTAGTTGTTTCAGATTTGATTACAGGATATTCACAGTATTTATATAATGTTTCATTGAAATCATTATTATTAATTTTTGGATCATTTACCATTAATGAATTTCTTGATATTCTATATTGTTTTCCATTATAGAATACATCGCAAGAAGATCCACCATTATATTTGCAAGATGATTCTGTAAGCCTTTGGCTTTCTTCTTCTAATGTTGATGCAGAACCATTATATATTAAGGTAACACTACTATTTTCTGGTATTTCTCCGATTCTTTCTTTAGTGAATCTTACTGTTATATATTTACCTTCATTATAACTTCCATCAGCATTTTTTGTTGCTAAATATTGTTCAAAATTAGTTTCTAATATACCTGTTATTAAAGTATCTACACTAAAATTTGTAGAATTATTATTAACAGTTGCTTCTCCACTTGTTGTTCTTATTCTTACACTTGCTTTAGGCGGTTCTTCATATATATCATAGAAATCTATTTGATAATCTTGCGAATTTGTTACACTCTCAGCAAATCTTCTAACATAAATTTCAATAAATTTACTTTTTGATATTATAATTCTACCAGTTGATCTATATGCCGCATAATCTATCGAATCTAGTAATGCCGCTTGCATCGTTTCTCTTGCTAAATAATAATCTTCTTCAGCATGTGTTGTTACTCTTGATACTAAGAGCATAACAGTGGTAACTATTACTCCAAGTATTAATATTAGATATCCCCATAATGACTCTTTCATTAATTACCACCTACCTTAGCATTCCATCCATTTGTATCATCAAGCATATTTAAGAATGAACTTCCTTTGCATTTGTAATATGTCGCTCCACTTGGATGTGATACTTTATCATCTCCACAATCAATTAATGTTTCATTCAAATAACCACCATTTGATTGCTCTTTTTTGTTATATTCTTTTATGCTCTTAATAGTTTCTGTTGTTAATTTATAACTAACTTCTAAATGACTATCATTATAAATATTATTTCCACTCTCTTTAGTTACATTAACTAAAGAACCAACATTAACGTTATCACTTTTTTCTATAGTTCCACGAAGATATGGTACTTTAACTAAATCAGAATTATACCAATTACTTCTATTTTCTCTTGTGACCGGAAACATATTTTTAAGATTAACATTTCTATATACTATACCAAGTCCTTTTTTACTATTATTAGTGTTCCATGCAACACAATTACTATCTACAGTACTATAACCATTGCTCGTCATTGTAAAGCACTTATTAGAACATTGTGTTATATCAATTTTATTGGCTGCATTAGTTATTGAACAATTGTTTTTCTTTATTGTGTTGTAAACATTATAGTAACATTTATATTCAAATTTTTCAAAAGTAACTTGAGAACTCTTTTTAGTAGGATATAAATCACTAAATTTATATTTTATATTATTATTTGATTCAGTATCCCTATCAATACTTACTGGATATGAATTATCTGATAGTTTATGATAATTTTTATTACCACTAACAGAATTAGTGTCTTTTACAATACCTGTAAAATTTTCATAAGAATAACTCTTATTCATAAAATAATCGGTTTGAAATTTAACCACCATTGTTGAATATATATTTTCAATATCCTTAACATATCCTTTTAATTTCAAATAATTATATTTAGAATATTTATGTTTATATAAGTCATTCACTCTTGTTTCATTACTGTTATCTTTAAAACTTTCTCCAACATTAGTTTTACATGTACTTTCTGTCGTTGTTTTCTCATACTCATAACAGTCATCTGTACACCATTTAACTGATTCTTTTTTCTTATTATTACTTTGATTAACATTTTCAGCAAGTTTTACTTGTTTAGTCACTGAATCAATAGTTGGATTATATCCTTCACTATATTTTTCATCTTCATCATATGTTACTTCCATTTTTGTTCCAGAAGATGTATCTTTACCATAATTTGTCACTTTGTCTCTTAAGGATGTTTGAGTAGATTTAGTTACACGATCATCATTTATATTTGAAATATATGACTTTAATTCATCATTTGTATCTAATAAACAATATTCTTTATTAACCCTTAAATTATATATTTTCTTAGGATTATTATTATACCAATTTTGATGATTAGCCCATATGTTCCTATCATTATCTAATTTCATTTGAAGAGATGAAACATTTGCATTTGCACTACTACAACTTGATCTTAGACTACTACATCTTTTTACTGACTCTTCATCATCAGGATTACTTTTGCAAGAACTAGCAGATGCACATATGCTATCCCTGCTCTTCTTTGCAGCTTCAAGATTTTTTTCATCTTGTGGAATTATATGGTCTCTATATTCATATGGATAATCATAATCATATCTAGCTTCATAATATTGATCTCTATAAGCATTTAACTTTTGATTATATTTTTTACCATCTAAAACAGTTGTACATTGTGTAAATCTAACAACAACGGCAGTTAGTTTTTTCCCTTCTGCTACCTGATCATCAATCGCTTTTTGCATTTTTAATGTTTTACCTAAATCCAATGTAAATTGCATACCAGCATTTACACTTACTGGAGATGGTACATAAAACTTAACTTCTTCTCTACAATATGATTTACATATACCTTCATTAGAAAAATTTGTATTTAATTCAGAACCTCTATTATAATTAAATGTTTCATTAGTATCACAGTTATTTAAAATACATGCCATATCAGGATCACTTATTGTTCTTTCCTCAAAACTATTTGCTCCTGAATTTGAACTATTGTTACATTCATCTTTAATTTCTGTTGTTCCTGAAGAACTTGCTTTTATATCGGTTTTTTTATTCAAATCATCACATACATCACCTGATTCACATGATTGTTGACAGTTTACATCGTTAATGTTAATAGGATATACATGTGTTCTCTCATCACCTTCTAATGTGCCTGTTTTAGTGTCAAAATTATTACCATCAATGTATGTCGCTAACAATTGCTCTGCTTTTGATCCAGATGATCTTGAATATATTCTGAATCTAGCAAATGCGTTTGATTCTTTATATTTGAATTCAACTTTTGGTTTAGATGCTGTCACACTATAGGAATCAGTTCTCTCTGATAATTCACAAACTTTATAATTATGTATTATAAATGTATAAACATAAGAATCTTTTCCACTTGAATCCTTATTATTATCTATTTTAGTTATTCTATAACAAGTTTTTCCATCATGAATGTCATTACCACTACAATAACCTATTGTTTTATCATAAGCATCTTTAACTGTAATAAGCGTAGTACATCCTTTTTCTTTCGTTGGATCACAATTAGCTTTAAAATACTTACTAACAGTTGTTCCTAGTGAAGCAGTAAATTTAACATTCCAAATTTGCTTTTTAGCAGCTTCCTCAGAAGCTTGTTCTTTTCCTTTATAACTAACGCTAACATTTGCTCTTTCAGTATTACCAAATCTGCCATCCTGAATTTTATCATTTCTATGTTGTACTAAATAACTGAACAAATTGTATACTGCACTAATTCGACTGTCTAAAGTTGCTGTTTTAAAATCAGAACACTTGAAATTTTCACCAGTATCCATTCTTTTATATCCCTGATATCCTTCAGGTAGTTTTCTATCACGATTTTCAAAGTACTCACATTTAGAAGTTAACATTTTTGTTTTATTGTTCAAATATCTAAGTACAATTTGATAATATAAACCCTTTTCCTCATCATCATGAAAATATTCCCATCCACTTCTATCGATATTACTTATGATATAGTAATTACCAACATCTTTATAAGAATTACCATATAAACCGGTTTTAGAGTATTTTAAAAATGTTAACCACATTCTCATTACAGTTGTAATAACACCATAACTTGCATCATCATTATTTTTTAAACTGGAATAATTATTTGTCTCATTTATTTGATACATAATCTCAGCTAAACCACATGCTCCATATTTAATATCTGGATCAGCAATTTTTTTACATTTTGTTACATCAATTGTCGTTATTAACTTATAATTTATGTTATTATCACTTTTATCAGGTCCATCCTTTCCCATTTGTAAACAATAAGCTACATCTTTTTTGCCAGTATCAGAACTTTCAATTATAAACTTTCCAATCGTACTTACATAAAGAAAATTAGGATTTTTATGATATGTTTCTTTATACCAAGAAGATTTAGCTGTAAAAAAACCAATCGCTTGTGATTTTTGATGTGTTTTACTGTTGTCTTCATTAGTACAACTTTTTTGACTACATTTATCTTTATATATTTTAACATTTTCACTTGTACCAGATGTAGTAACAGCTTTTACATTTAACGTAAAACAAAATATAGATATAAATAATAAGAATAATTTTAAATATTTATTTTTCATTTCTTACTTTGCTCCTTTTTAAATACATGAACTTTATAAAAATATACAGCAGCTACTAAAACAACTGGAATAACTGCATAATACCAGTTATTTAAAATTCCTTCAAATATTTTAGAAAGTGTACTTTTATTTTCTTCATCTATTTTCTTTAATTCTTTTTCAAATTTTTCTGGTGTTATATCTTTTGTATCTGTATTCATTTTACATATATCAGAATCTTTATACTCTTCTTGTTCACACTCACTAGTTAAAGCATAAAGATTATATGCAGGTACTTTATATTCAATTTCTCTTAATAATTCTCCCTGGCAAGTATCTTTTCCATAAAATCTAAAAATATATTGTTTTTCTTCATGATGAACTTCACTACCAAGTGCATATCCATTATAATCTTTATCATAATCAACATCATAGAAATCTTTTGTATAAGTATCTTTAACTTTCAAAGACATTTTTTCATTATATGGAGTAGCAGTTAAAACATAAGCAAATCCAAGATCATCTTCTCCTTTTTTTACTTCATATTTACTATATTTAATTTCTATTTTTTCTGCTAAATCATT
>ENA-ORSL01001612-ORSL01001612.1-human-gut-metagenome-genome-assembly--contig:-NODE-1612-length-18583-cov-2.975497_pt1 | contig 18583 bp, 6 predicted proteins | sample MGYA00242190_ERZ509157 | MGnify/ENA primary metagenome ERZ509157 (study PRJEB26280, sample SAMEA2338664) | human gut metagenome | biome: human gut; feature: human-associated habitat; material: faeces...
TACCATAGCTGTATCAGGGGTTAACGTGAACCAATCATCGCATGCGCATACTCCCCATAGCAAGGGACAAGCCAAGGCCAGTTTACCTATTTTATAAATAATATTCTTCATATCTACTCTTAATTTTTAGGATTAAATCCCCACGGTCAAACTAAATGTAAAGTAACGCGAACGCGGAGTTCTATTGCTATCCGCACTGATTCCCACATAATCTCCACTTAAAGCTGGTGAGATTTCAGGATCTGCACCCGTATACTTCGTTACAGTGAATAGATTGTTCATCGTAAAAGACAAGTTCAACATATCCAAATGGGCTCTTTTAAGCAATTTTGGATCGAAAGAATAAGTCAACGTCAATTGCTTGAAGCGCAAAAATGATCCATCTTCCACGAAACGGTCGCTGCCTAACCAGTTATAGCCCGCATTATACAAGGCACGTGGTATTTCAGTCAAATCCCCATCTTTACGCCATCGCCAGTTCACAGCAACGCTTTGATTATAGGGATAATACATATTTTCCGCATTCATACGACCCATATTAATCACCTTTCCCCCTACACGTTAGTTAAAAAATGCATTCAACGTAAAACGCTTCCAACGCAAGGTAGCTCCGAAACCTCCATCAAATTTTGGATTAGAGTTACCAAGGTAAACGATATCCAATTCATCAATCGTTCCATCGTGATTCACATCTTCATAAATAGCATCACCACCACGGAACTTGTAATTCTCAGCTCCGTATGCAAAATACATAGGAATAGTGTTACCTTGAGCATCCAGCACGGCATTACCATTCGCATCCCGTACGATAGGTGCCGTGGCCGAGGGATTGTTGGGTTGGTAGGTATCATATTGATAAACTCCGAGGCACTTGAAACCATAGATAGAGCCCATGGCATTCTCTATTTGAATACGCTTTAGGTAAGAGCCGTTCTTATGGTCGAAATCCTTGTTCCAAGCATTAAGCACCATTTCATTCATTTCTTTAATAGTGTTACGGTTATTCGAGAAATTTAAAGTAAGATCCAAACTCCAATCTCCTTTCTTGACCATATTATTGGTACTGAATTCCAATTCCCAACCATCATTGTCCATCGTACCCGCATTGATATATTCTACCGAACCAAACCCTGTAGACGAAGGGATACCAGGGTTTTCAAACAACAAGTCTTCCGTATGCCGATGGTACACATTGGCCACCAAATGATACTTGTAATTGAACAAACTTACATCCACGCCCAAATTATAGGCAGAGGTTCGCTCCCATTTCAAATTGGTCAACTGCAAATTTTCGGGTTTAATGGCAGACATATCCAGATAACCTGTACTGAAATTGGAATATTTACTATAATAAAGGTATTCCTTACCCGGCTTATTACCGGTAACCCCCCAACTCAAACGGAGAGCCAATTCGGACAACCAGTTCTCGGTTGGTTTCATGAATTTTTCTTCATGAATCAACCATTTGGCTGAAACAGACGGAAAAAGTCCCCAACGGTTAGCCGTTCCAAATCGAGAACTTCCGTCCCAACGGGCTGAGGCATCCAAAATATAGCGATCTAACAAAATATAATGCCCTTGTAGTAAGAAAGCCATATTACGTCCTTCCCCCCGACTACTTGCAAACTTATTGATATTACGTCCCAAATTAGACACATCTGTTGCCGAAGTTGAAGCAAGGCCACTACGTTGGAACTCTTGATAACGCGAACGATAAATATCCATCTGCCAAGAACCATAGAGAGTAACAGAATGGTAATCTTTTAATTTAGGCTGCCATGTGATATTATGGTCAGTATAAATAGAAAGTGCCTCTTGCTCACGGGAGTAAGACTTATTCACATCATCATCATTCCAATTTTTAGATGTTAACTCACGTGGAAGGAATCTCTCGTCACGATTGTTTTCCGAGTCAAATTTCACATAACCTGAGTAACGTAACTTGGCATCTCCCGTAGGGTCAAGCATATCATATTGCAAACGTAAAGTAGGCATGATACGCATATTTTTCTGCTTGTTCGTCGCCAATTCTGCAAAACCTACCGGATTACGGTTCATCGCATACGTTCCCCCATCGGGCAAATCACCTCCGAAAGTTGTCAGCAACAAGGAATTCTGCGCCATGTTGAAGAACACATCGGTATCCTCGCCCGATGCTGTCTTACGATAGACAGACATGTTAGGCATACGTTTACGAGCTATATTCAAGAAATTATCCTGTCCGTAATCGTCATCCGTATAGTTCTTATCGTTATCCGTATAGGTCATGGCAAACTCCGCATAAAACTTCAAACGGGAAGACACCGAATAGTCCAGATTCATACGGTTGGAAAAACGGGTCAATTCCTGGCCTATCACCGTACCAGTCTGGTTGTAATATCCCAAAGACACACGGAATTTCGCCTTGTCGCCACCACCGCTAATGGCCAAAGTATGGTCATGAGTCACACCGAATTGTGTTACCTCATCCACCCAATCGGTATTATTGATATAGTTTGGATAATCTTGAGCCGTTCCATACGTCGTCAAAAACATATCTTCCATATAGCTTAACTCCGGAATATTTGATTCCACATTATTTCGGTTACGATAAGCTTCCTTCAGCATCGGAGTAAACTTGTCGCCCGAGAGCAGTTCCGTACCAGTCGGTTGCATGTGGCCAGAGAAACGATAAGTGTAATTCACGCGCGTTGGTCCCGTTACACCCTGCTTGGTCTTGATATCAATCACCCCGTTGGCACCACGTGCGCCCCAGATGGCACAGGCTGCACCGTCTTTCAACACTGCGATTTCGGCAATATCATCAGGACTGATACTCAACAACTGAGCGAACTTTTCTTGGTCGGCCGAAGCAAAATCAAACCCATCCAAATTACTTTCAAAAGGCACACCGTTCATCAAAATCAACGGCTGGGTATTTCCATTTATTGAAGTTATACCACGAATACGCATCACCGTTCCACTACCCAAGTCTCCGGAATTGGCCACAATATCCAAACCTGCGATACGCCCTTGCAAGGCATCGTCAATTGAAGGAACCGACATACCTTCAAGAGCTTTCGTATCGAACTTCTGCATAGCCCCAGAATATTCTCGTTCCGGAATAGAAAGACCTCCACTACCACTAATCATTTTGGAAGCCTTGACCGTGACTTCACTCATCACGTTCTCCATCTCCAATTTCACGTCAAATCTTCGTTTCGTACCGATAGGCAAACTCTTCTTCTTATAACCTACATAAGAAAAGTTCAGTTTATTGGCCGGATTCTTTATTTTCAACGAGAAGTTTCCGTTGAAATCCGTTAAAGCGGAAGAATAGATACGGCCATTCTTGTCCATCTCTATCACCGTAGCACCAATAAAACCATCCGGCTCATCGTCGGCGTAAACCTTTCCGGTCACAATGGCACCACTTTGTGCGGATGCCATCCCAGAACAGAACAACACCGCCATGAGCAAAATAAATTTTATCTTATTCATAATCCAAATCTATGTTTATTGTTTTTTATGGTAATTCAACGCACAATCCACCAAATGTATCACGGCACGACTCGAGGCCGAAATTTGGGTGGCACTGGACACATTGTCCCCATTCACGATAAAATCACGTGTCAGGAGGTTATAACAAGAGGGATCGTCCGTTATGACATGAGCCGTCTGATCATTTACGGTACAAGAGAACGCCAGTTCCCCATTCCCTCCTTGGGCATGGATCGGCGTGAAACCCATCCCGTCTGTCCTGCGTGCTGCGGTTTCATATTCTCCGTCCACATTCACCTTGCCCGAAACGGGAATAATGCCGTCTATGAAATGGTAGTGCAGGAATTCCAATAGATACCTCACCTTTTCACCCACTTCCTCCGGTGTCTTGTTTTCATCTATAAGTTGGCTGATTTCTTCCCATGTCATCAAATTGGGATCTTCTGAGAAAGCCTTGTCCACGGCCTCGTCTGTGGGAACCAAAACAGTATAACGATAATTTTGGAATGTAGAGACAACCATACCGATACCTATGGATTGTTCACCCTTCATCGTGCTGAATATAGATACAAGATCCTTATTACTCTCATCATTTTGGACGAAAGTCATCACATCATCGTCTCCCAACAACAAAGTGAAGAATTTGTCAAACTTAGGTTGCTCCCTCATGGCTGTAAACACAGATTTGAACGGGTCTTGCAGGATTTTGTCCACGAAAAAAGTATGTCCGTTCTGCATCTGATAATATGCTTTACGATCCCCACGGTCTGCATCCACGACTTGAGCGGGTTCCAATGCATTTTCTATTTCGCCACCGGCTTTGAATGTCACGTTTTCTCCCAGCCCTTCAGGCATCAGCAAAGAACCACCTTTGGTCAACAAGAAATCGTGTGACCCATCGTCTACAAAACCAGAATACGGATCGGTCTCATTATCGGCCACTACGATATGCATGTCCAAGATGTCTTGCAAGCGGTTGTTGATAATCCATTTCCCGTTGTCATCCGTACCCACTGTACGAAGGAAAGAACCTATGGAACCATCCGGATTCGTAGAGTACACATCAGCCACCACATTACCTTTATCCAGACGGAACGACCAGATTTCACGTACTCCGGTTCCTGAATTGACATAATTGGCCCAACTTATCGGGTCGCGGTAAAATGCCAAAGCCTTGTCGGTGGGCACCAAAAGATTGTATTGGTTATCCAACGAACGCAAATAAAAATGATATTTCATGTTGAAATCATTGTCCTGATCGTTCTTAATGACCGGACTCATGATCTTAGTCAAACCAGAAAGTAAAACCGGGGCATACACACTCTGGTAATCCACCGGTGCATAAACCTTGTCCATCAAATAGACTACACCATTGTTCGCCCAGAAAGTACGCTCAACGTCGTCAGGATTCACTTTCATATCCAACCCTGTCGGGTCTGTCATGATATCCCAAGTATGAGGATACGAACCCTTGAAAGAAACCCGCTGATGGTTCTGAATGAAAGCTGAGATCACGTTTGTGGCCACTTCATCCAGGCTCTCATAATTGTCACGCAAGAAAGCCCCTTCTTCCGAATTCCAATAGTCTTCCAACGCCTTATTGGAAGGCACGAAGAACGCCCCCATATCTGTATTGCCGCCTTTTTGGTTGTCTGCAGGGTCATAAAGCAGCATGCCATACGAGTTCACGTCTATGTCCTCGCCCGGCTCATAAAAATCGGTACGGTTGAAATAACGCTTCACAAACACCAAACTGTCATTCCCATCTGTGGGAAGTCCCTTATTGATCTTGACCTGGCGGTCTATGTTACCGTCAAAATAAGGATAAGCAAACTTTTCCATCAATGATGCGAAATCGGACATTTCCGGTTGTTGGTTGATAATCTCTGCCATATTAGCCTGAGGTTCTACCACGTCGTCCGGCACGTGCACGTAACCGTTCTCGCAAATCAAGTCTTCGTTTTCTGGCTTCACATGTTTGCCGTTCACGTAAATCCCCACCTCATCGTAGGGCATGTCAGCATTTCCCTTCGTTATAATCCCCCAATCCTCTTGCGTAAGCCCGGAGTTTGCGTAAAAGGCAGGAGTGAAATGTACCATGGGACGGACACCATTGTCGGCCAGATAAATTCCACCATTCTTCTTGAAGCGTGTCCAATATTCATTCTTCGGTAAATTCCCGTAATTCACAAAAGGTACGCTATCTAAGTACGTAAGCACCGTATTGCGGCGCAATGCCATACCTTCTCCACCTCCAACGTCACTCGATTCCACATTGGAAAGCTGATGAGCCAGATAGGTCATGTTCAGCATCGTGGAATTGAACAGATACTTTTTTGCAGATTCCGGCAATTCATGCACCAGTTGCTCCACGTCGCCTGATTTTCCCTTCGCAGCAAAATAACGAGTAAAAGCCTCATCTTTCGCAGGAAAGAGTGTAACAGCCCCCGTACGATTCAACATATCCTTGTATCCCAAATCGTCAATCAAAGCCTTGTAAGCCTTGAACTCGCCATTTTTCTCGAAGAACTCATAAAGGCTTCCATTCAACCACGTCGGAGCCTCATCATCATAGAGGTAATCGTCCTTGCACGAACCGAGCAAAGACAAACACGCTGCGGCGCACAGGCAAGCGGTCAGGTTTTTCTTCGTACGTTTTTTCATATATTAATCATTTTTGCATCTACTCGTCTAATGGAAAAAACATAATAACTACAACATTCCTTTTTAACATTTCAGAACCCTACAGTATGCGATTCTTCCACTTATCGCAATACAAAAGTAAGCACAAAGAAGCCATACGAATGATAGGAATGCGTCAAAAAAAGAAATTCATGCTTCAAAGCGGCTCATAAAGCACGACGATACACGATTTTATCATTTTTACATGCACAAATAACACTGCACTTTCCTGCCACAGACGTAAAGTGTTTCTTTGACACTTTATAACAAAACCTACAATCGTTTTCGGCTATCTTAACATACTACAATCGTCATGTCGTTGAAGCCACCCTATAGTCCCAAGAAACGTCTATAGCTTTCCGGCTTCTGAATATAAGTGTCAAAATGCCAAATCTAACGTGCCGAGATTCGCGTATTTCCGTCCGTTGCCGGGAATAAACGGAAATAACGTATTCTCGCGCATTGGCATTTTATCATTTTGAAAACCGCAGAGGCGTCTTGACGACATTCTGAAACGTTTCAGGAATATTTGTCCGCACACAAACAAAATAATGAAAGCATCCAAGTGATTCCATAAACATTTTGCATTACTTTTCTTACCGTTTTTTTTCGTCAATTAGATGAAAAAAGGGTGATAACCGAGGGGATATCCTTCATTTTCCAAAGGAAATCTTCGTATTCTGCAAAGAGAGTCGAAAAGTTATGCGGCAAATGATTTTTCAATCTAAGCCAAACGAAAAATCATTCGCAGCAGAAAAGTGGTCCGAAAAAAGGAAAAAAGACCGGAATCAGGAGGTTTTGACCCTTATTTTTTGCAATAAAGTCACTTTATCTGACCGTAATTCGAACTTCTCAAGACGAAAAAAACGGCTATCCGACTAACTTTTTGCAATAAAAATGCTGCGTCCCGCTACAAAAAGACAGGACGCAGCATTCATACGTTTCAGATGCCCCCACCGCAAGGAAGAGCGCACACCTGTTACACTATCGCAAATCCAACACTTTCCCTTTGGGCCGGGCCACCATTTCAAACTCCAGCGTGCCACCCTTCATGATGTCGGCATGTTTCAGCACATAACCATCCAGTTTATGTCCGTTCAACTTCACGGATTTCACATAGACCGCACCGGCTCCGCCCTTACGCTTCACAACGATGGTGAACTTCTTTCCACCGGGCAGCATGATTTCCGCATGGTCCACCGTGGGGCTTCCTATCACATACTCTCCCGATGCCGGGTTTACCGGATAGAAACCGAGGGCAGAGAAGACATACCAGGCCGACATCTCGCCGCAGTCGTCGTTGCCCGCATAACCGGAAGAAGAAGTGTTGTACAAGGTACGTTTGATATGGTCCACCAACTGTTGGGTCTTGGCCGGTTGGCCGGCCATGGCATAAAGATAGGCCACGTGATGGCTAGGTTCATTGCCATGGGCATACAGGCCTACGAAACCGGAAGCATTATCGTTTTTCTCTCCACTCGTCTGGTCGGAAGTAAAGAACTCGTCCAACCGCTTGCAGAAAGCGTCTTCACCACCCGTCAGTCCAATCAAATCCGGAATGTTTTGCGGCACATACCAATAATATTGCCATCCGTTCCCTTCCGTAAAAGGATATCCCCCGTTTGCCCCATATTTATAGGGGTCGAAAGGCAATATCCATTCGCCCTTACTGTTTTTGGGTTGGAAGAATTTCGTCTCGGGATGATGCAGGTTGCGGTAGTAGGCCGAACGCTTCATAAAGAACTCATAGTCCTTGGCCTTATTCAAATGCTTGGCCAACTGCGCCGCACACCAGTCGTCGAAGCTCTGTTCCAAGGTGATAGACACCGATTGCGTCTGCAAGTCCTCCGGCATGTAACCGTATTGGTCCCAAATCTCGAAAGGGGAATTAAGATGGGGAGTCGTCAGACTCATTTTCACGGCTTCATACGCTTTGTCCACGTCGATGCCCGGCAGCCCTTTCAAGATGGCATCTGCCACGACGGGCACGGCATGGTTGCCAATCATGCAATAATTGTCCTGCCCCCACAACTGCCAAACCGGCAGATACCCGTAATAGTCATATTGGCGTATCATGCTGTTCACAAAATCCGTGGAGCGTTCCGGTTCCAACATCGTATAAAGCGGATGGGCGGCACGGAAAGTATCCCACAAAGAAAAAGTGCTGTAATGCACCTGTCCCACGGGCAGGCGGCGCACGGAATAATCCGCAGCCATATACTCCCCGTTCGCGTCGGACATCACATTCGGCTGAATCATGGTATGGTAGAGTGCCGTATAGAATATCTCCTTCTCATGCTCCCCGCTCTCCACCTGCATTTTCCCAAGCTCCTTGTTCCAAGCTTCGTATGCCTGCGACTTGATGGCATCGAAAGATTTTCCGTCGGCCTCCGTACGCAGGTTCAGACGGGCATTCTCTATCGAGACCGGCGAGATGGCCAGTTTGCATTCCACCACGTCCTGCCGTCCGAAATCGAAGACAGCCTTAAGGTTCGTGCCGTTCACCACCGCGATGTCCCGGTGCGTCCGGTTGTCGTTCATCATCTCCGAAGCCACGATGGGTTGGGAGAATTCCGCATAGAAGTAGATTTTACGCAATTTACCCCAACCGGTGATGATGCGGTAACCCTCGATGGCCGACGGCCCTACCTGCCGTATCTGCGCATTGATGACGCGCCGTCCCCAACTGCCTTTGTTGGCCGAGTGGTCCAAGTCGAGAAATACCTTGGAGGCTTTCTCCTTATTATAATAGGTATAGCGGTGTACGCCTACACGCCCGGTGGCCGTCAGCTCGGCATTGATGCTGTCGTCCTGCAACAGCACACGGTAATAGCCCGGCACGGCATCCTCCTTCTCGTGCGTGAACCTCGACTCCTTGCGGTTCTCGTTCATGGGGAGCATGAGGATGTCGATGAAATCCGAAGCACCCGTCCCGCTCAACCGCGTATGCGAGAAGCCGAAAATCGTCTTGTCGTTATAGTCATATCCCGAAGCCTGCCCCCAGTCCGGCGCTTCGCGGGTATCCGGCGAGAGCTGCACCATCCCGAAAGGTACGGTGGCACCCGGATAATTGTTTCCACTCAGGCTCTGCGCCACCGCGCCCGTTCCGATAAAAGGATCCACATAACGGGCCACGTCTTGCGCCGAAACGGCATGCCCCAATCCGCAAAGGGCCAAAGCCCACAAATATTGTTTCTTCATGATTTCCATTATTTAAGTTCTATCACATCACCTTTTTTCAAATAAGCCACCACGCAACGGTCCCCGTCCAAGTTGGGCACCCACTTTTTCCCATTCAGGCGGATTGCATAATCCTTTCCCTCGGGCACTTGCAGGCGGAACAGGTTGTCCGCCGTGGCCTTCAACGAGGCTTTCACCACCCGGCTGTCTTTCCATTCTGCCGACACTTCGGCACCACCTTTCACGCAAAGTCCGGAGAAGCTGCCGTCCTTCCATTCTGTTGGCAAACAGGGCAATATCTCCACATAACCTTCGTGCGCCTGCACCAGCATTTCGGCCAGTCCGGCGGCACCGGCAGCGTTCCCGTCGAAGATGAACACGTCAAAAGGCGCACCGGCAATGCCTTCCGGAGATATGGTCAGCAAGTTTTCACGCGCAAAATCGGTCAGCAAGATGTTCAGGCTCTCTTCTGCCTTGGCCGCATCTTTCAGGCGGGCATAGAAGCATACCATGTTGGCCCGGCTCCATTCCGTGTCCTCCCACCCCTCGGCAGCCAACCGGTGTTCTATGGTGGTGCGCACGGCTTCCGTCAACTCCGGGTCTTTCCCGTTTGTAATCTGGGAGTAAGGATAATAAGCCAACAGGTGTGAGGTATGGCGGTGGTTGGGATGCGCCTCTTCATAGTCCTCATACCATTCGCACAAACCTCCGTAACTGTTGACACGGAACGGAGGGAATTTGGCCAAAGCCAGGCGCAGGGAGTCGGCAAAATCCTTGTCCACGCCCAAAATGTCGGAAGCCTGCACGCAGGCCGACATGATTTCATGGGCCAACACTCGGTCGCAGGTCGTCATCATGGACGCTCCAAGCTCCCACCCCTGATAGCGGAAAGAATTTTCGGGAGACACGCAGGGGCCTGTCACCATATAGCCCGTGTTGGGGTCTTCCACCATGTAATCCAACAGGAACTCGGCATTGCCTTTCAACAAAGGATAGGCCGTGTCGCGCAGGTAATCCTTATCCAACGTGTACTCATATTGCGTCCATAAATGGGTCGCCATCCAAGAACCGGCCAACGGGAACAGTCCCCAGCCCATTCCTTCTGAGGGAGCCGTGAACCCCCAAACGTTCGCCACGGTATGTGCCGTCCAACCCTTGCAGCCGTAAACCGTGCGGACGGTCTTGGCACCGTGGCGGGCCAAGTCGGCGATGTAGGTGAACAGCGGGGCATTGCACTCGGCCAAGTTGCCGACGTTGGCCAGCCAATAGTTTTGTTCCGTATTGATATCCAAATGGTAATCGCTTGTCCAACACATGTTGCAAGCCAAGTTATCATTGAAGAAACCTTGCAGGGCAATGGGCAACGGCGAGTTTTCACGCGAAGAAGCAATGGTCAGGTAACGACCGTATTGGAAGAACAGGGCCTGCAAGCCGGCATCTTTGTTTCCTTCGCAAAGGGCCTTCCATCTGCGGTCCACCGGAACGGATTTTTTGGAATCGTCGGCCAATTTCAATGACACGCGGGCAAACAACGGCGCATAATCCGCCACATGCTCCTCCTTCATCGTCTCGAACGGACGGGCAATGGCTTCCCCTACAGTCTTCTCGCACAATGACGCATATTGCCCGTTCTTGTAATCGGTACGCACGTCGGCCACGATGGTCACGGCATCCGCATGCTTCACGCGCACCGTCTCTCCCGCAGCTTCCACCTCGCCGTTGTCTACCTTCACCACGACACGTCCCTGGAATTTCACACCTCCCGTCCCCAATTTAGGAAACAAAGCCTGCCCGTCGAACACCAACAGGTTTCCTTCCGTGCGCACCTGGGCCGCCGTAATCATCTTCATCCTCATATCAAAAGAAACGGACTGTTTCTTGTCCGCAGTAAAGTGCATCACTACGGCATCTTGGGGGTTGGAAGAAATATACTCACGTTTGTACTTCGTACCTCCTTTCTTAAAAGAAACCGTCGCCACCGCATTCGTCAAGTCCAACTCACGGCGATAGTCCTTCACGCCTCCCTCTTTTCCGGCATAATCAAACTTGATTTTCAAATCTCCAATCGGCAAATGGGTGCCGAAAGAATGCGGTGTTCCTACCAGTTCTCGACCGGCAATCCCGTTTCCTTCAATCAGTTTGCCCTCGAAAAACAGTTTCCGCAATTCGTCAAGTTTCTCCCTGCCGAAAGGCTTCTCTTGGTTCGGGTCATATTCCCCGGCCCACATGCTGGACTCGTTCAGTGCCACCGTCTCTTCGTCTACACCACCAAAGACCATGGCTCCCACGCGGCCGTTACCGACAGGCAGGGACTTCATCCATTCATCCGCAGGAGCATCATACCATAAACTTGTTTCCTGAGCAGGCGACTGTACCACAGTGACACATGACAGGACACCTAAAATAAATTTCAGTTTCTTTTGCATATCATCGGATTGTTTAGTATTCACAAAAATACGCACTTCATTCCAAATACGTTTTATCCCGTTCTCCTTATTCTAAAAAAAACAGTTCCGCGAAGTCTCAATAAAGCATGACTTATAATGTTTGAAGCATTTGTATCAATCTTTTGCTACAAATGCAACCCTCCGCGACAAGACCTGTCCGTTCCGAAAAAAGTCCCCGTCCTCTCTCTCCTACTCTTGACTTGAAAGAAATAAAACGATAAAATATAGAGCTTTTTATCTGGTTTAATCCATATTTTTATTAAATTTGCACGAAATCTAATAGTTTACATCATGAAAAGAACCCTATTTTTATTGTACACTCTTTGCTTATTTTATATAACACCCACCTTTTCACAAGATTCACAAGGGTATTCTTTCATGCACACCAACAGCGAAACCGGATTATCACAAAGTAACGTAAAAACCGTCATACAAGACAGTTATGGTTTTATATGGTTCGGGACTAAAAACGGTCTGAACCGTTACGACGGTCAGCGAGTCGTTCAATTCGACTGTAACGACTATGTCCGTCAGCGTAGCAATCAGAACATTTCAGCCCTATTCGAAGACGACCGGCACATCCTGTGGATAGGTACCGATGAAGGAGTCTTTCAATACGATCCGGCAGCTGACGTATTTACGTTCCTGGACGCTCAAACCGATAAAGGGGAGACCATCACCACCTGGATTTCCACCATATTGAAAGACGAGAAAGGAAATATTTGGATATGCGCCCCAAGCCAAGGCGTGTTCCGTTACGACGAAAAGAAACTTTACCGCTATTCCGATTTCCCTAACGGATCTTATCCCCATAACATCTGCATCTGCCACAATGGGGACATTTATGCCGTGTCATGGTATACCGGACTTCTTAAGTATGACGCCCACAACCAGCACTTCGTCCAGATAAAAGAAGATGCAAAGGGACGCTCGTTGCTGAACCTGGAAATCAACACGCTGAGCCAGCAAGGAGATTTCTTGATTATGAGCATACAAAACGGCGACCTTAAAAAATATGATGTCCGGAAAAACATTTTGGAAGACATTACATTGCAAAGCCTGCGACATACCTTTACACGGTTTGCCATCGTATATGGAGATGAGATTTATGCCGGTACGTACGACGGATTATATGTCATCAATGAAAAAACACAATCCGTCAAGCACTTCAGTCAAGACCTGCTCAACCCTTCCGGTCTGGCCGACAATATCGTGTATTCCGCTTACCGCGACCGCGAAGGAGGTTTGTGGATCGGTACGATGTACGGCGGAGTCAACTATTTGCCCAACAACACCTTCGCCTTCCGGAAGTATCTGCCCGGTTATCAGGAGAATTCCCTGTCCAGCAAGAGGATTCGGGAACTGACCGAAGACGGGCACGGGAACCTTTGGATCGGAACCGAAGATGCCGGACTCAACGTCATGTCGCTCGACGACCATAAAATTTGGCGTTATCCTCTCCCTCAGGCCAACTTCAACACCCACATTACGATTGTAGTCAGTGCTTATGGCGACAATATATATTGCAGTCTCTACAAAGACGGACTGGTAGTCATCGACGACAAAGGTAAATCGACATTCTATAACTACAATGAACTTCATGTAGGCTCTGGCGGATGCAGCATTTACGCGCTTTACATGGACCGTGAAGGAACGCTTTGGGCCGGTTCGGACTTCGGTGTATTTTATGCTCCCAAAGGAACCTTTAAGTTTATAGCCCTCCCGGAACTGAAAGACCAATGGGTGTTCGATATCTTACAGGAAAAGAACGGTACGTTCTGGTTTGCCACGATGGGGAAAGGTGCCTGGAAGTATAATCCCCAAGACAATACATTCAAACATTATACGAATAAGGACGGGGCTTCCGACAAAGCCCAATCCCATTCCATCAGTTCCAATTCCATCAGTTCGCTGATGCAGGACAGCAAAGGGAATGTCTGGCTCTCCACCGACCGGGGCGGCCTTTGCCGTTACAATCCGAAGGAAGACAACTTCACAAGATTCTCTGTAGAAGAAGGCATGCCGGACGACGTAGCCTACAAGGTATTGGAAGACGATTACGGCTATTTATGGTTCGGGACCAACAGGGGATTGGTCCGCTTTAAACCCGAAACGAAAGAAATCCGTGTCTTCACCGTACACGACGGCCTGTGCGGCAATCAGTTCAATTACAAGTCGGCGGTAAAAGGCAGCGACGGCAATTTCTATTTCGGCAGTATAGAAGGTTTGATTTCCTTTAATCCTAATATTAAGGAACAGACAGCCCCCGTACCTCCTATTTATATCACGCGTTTCTCCATCTTCAACGAAGAAGTGACGGTGCATACTCCCGACTCTCCTCTCAAACAGAGCATCATCGGGACGGATAAGATTGTATTGCCTTACAATCAGGCCAATATCAGCTTCGATATAGCTTTGCTTTCTTACTCTACGTCACAGACCAATGAATACTTCTATAAACTGGAACCTATCGACAAACAATGGATACGTACGAGAACAGAAAACAGTATATCCTACGCCAATTTATCGCCGGGCAAATATATTCTGCACCTACGTGCCACCACGAACGAAGGCACACCGGAAAGTACCCAATATGCAACCCGTTCGCTGACTATCGTCATCTTGCCACCCTGGTATGCTTCCACATGGGCATACATCATTTATGCCATATTAGGAATTTGTGCGTTCGGCGGCTGGTTCTACTGGTACCGGAAACACAAGAACGAACAATTCTCCGAGCAACAGAAACTGTTTGAAATAGAAAAGGAGAAAGAACTCAATCAGAATAAGGTAGAGTTCTTCACGGAAATAGCTCATGAAATCAGAACGCCGTTGACTCTAATCAACGGGCCGTTGGAAATCATACAGGAAATGCACATTCAAGACGAAAAACTGAATAAGAACCTGAATGTCATCGCTACCAACACGAAACGGTTGCTTAACTTGGCTTCGCAGTTGCTCGACTTCCAGAAGATGGGTGCCAATAAACTGACCTTGAACTACGAAGTCGTGAACATATCCGAATTACTGCAAGAGACAGTCAACCGTTTCGAGCCGACTTTCACCCATCAACATAAAGAACTGAAAGTAGAGAAGTTCGAAAACGATATCATCGCTTGTATCGACAAGGAGGGTATAACCAAAATCCTGAGCAACCTGCTCAATAACGCCTTGAAATACGGCAACCAGCAGATTTCGGTCAATTTGAGTAAATATGACGGCAACTTCTCGGTCAGCGTATGTAGCGACGGTCCTAAAATACCCGAAGAAAAAGCGGAGCAGATATTCGAGCCGTTCTTCCAAGAGGCAGAGAAAAAGAAAGAAAAACAAGGTGTCGGCATCGGCCTGGCTTTGGCGCGTTCTTTGGCTTTGCTGCATAAGGGGACGCTTATGCTCGACACACGTCAACCCAACAATACGTTCGTTTTGACTATACCTCTCAATATGGAGGATATGATGGCCAACGGAAACAAACCGTTCAGCCAAGCCGACCTTCCGCTCAACGAAACTACTTCGGCTGATGAATACACCAAAGGCAATGTCATCCTCATCGTAGAAGACGAGGAAAGCATACGCAATTTCATGAAAGAAAGGCTTTCGCCGCTCTTCATCGTGGAAACAGCATCTAATGGCAAGGAAGCCCTCGACATCATACGAAAAGAACATATAGACCTCGTCATCAGCGACGTAATGATGCCGGAAATGAACGGTTACGAACTCTGTACCGCCATCAAATCGGACATCAACCTATGCCATATACCTATTATATTCCTTACGGCCAAGAATGACATAGACAGCAAAGTCAAGGGACTGAAGGTAGGTGCCGAAGCCTATATCGAGAAACCGTTCTCCTACGATTATTTGAAGGCACAGATCCTGTCCCTCCTCAATAACCGACAGAAAGAACGCGAGGCTTTCTCCAAACGGCCGTTCTTCCCCGTACAGAATATGCAAATGAGCAAAGAAGACGAAGAGTTCATGAACAAAGTCATCGAAGTCATCAATGCCAACTTGAAAGACGAAACGTTCAACGTAGAACGTATGGCAGAGGAATTGTGCCTAAGCCGTTCGAGCCTGCTACGTAAAATCAAGACACTATTCAACTTGTCTCCGATAGACTTCATCCGACTGATTCGTCTTAAAAAAGCAGCCGAACTCATTCAGGACGGAAAATACCGGGTAGGAGAAATCTGTTATATGGTAGGATTCAGTTCACACTCCTATTTCAGTAAACTTTTCTTCAAACAGTTCGGCATGACGCCTAAGGATTTCGAGAAGCAAATTTCGAATACCCGCAGCAAAGTCCGGAATTCACAAGAAATAAATATAGAAGATTTAATCCAAGGCAATAAGACAAACTCATAAAAAAAGTGGAATGCGTCAAACGTAGTATTTTATGAAGTACTACTTTTAGTCGGATTATTTTTCATCCTTTACATTTGCATGGTTAACTTAATAGTTACAATGCAGTCGATGGAAAATAATCCGACTTTTTTATAAGTAGTCACTAAATAAAATATTCACTGATCTATTATGAGAACAAAAGAACTATTCGGCCTGTTGCTGTGGAGCACGTTCGGCTCATTGCAAGCCTTCGCACAAGTAAGCTATCTGCATAGCGATACTCAGAATGCAGCCTGGACCGTAATGCCCGAAGAAGAAGTAGGAAAAGACATCGGGCCACTTATTCAAAACGGCTATCAACATCCTAAAGCCGTCAAAGCCATCGTGCCGGGCACGGTTTTTACGTCATACGTGACAGCCGGACTGGAAAAAGACCCTAATTTCGGAGACAACATACAGAAAGTCGACCGAAAGAAATACGACCGCAGCTTCTGGTATCGTACGGAATTTAAGATTCCGGCCGATTTCGACAAAGAAATCATCTGGTTAAACTTCGACGGAATTAACCGTAAAGGTCAAATTTACCTGAATGGTAACCACTTAGGAGATTTGGACGGTTTCATGCACCGCGGACATTTCAACGTAACCCAATTAGTAGACCGCAACGGTTCCAACACATTGGCCGTACTGGTCGATATTCCCCGCACTCCTTTGGCCAATCAGGGAAGCCCCAATTACCTTTCCAGCGGCGGATGGGACTGGATGCCCTACGTTCCGGGACTTAATTCCGGCATCACCGACAAGGTTTGGTTGGAAAATACGGGAAAAAGCACGATTACCGACCCTTGGATGAGGTCGAAACTCGTCTCCCGTTCTCTCGCAGAACTTACCCTTCAAACCGAAGTCACCAATAATGGCGACTCCCAAAGCAAAACTATGGTAAAAGGTACCATCACTCCGGGTAACATTACTTTCAGTCAGGAAGTAGATTTGCAAGCCGGAGAGACCAAAACCGTCAAATTCGACAAGCGCTACTTTCCCCAAATGGTCGTGAACAACCCTAAACTTTGGTGGCCTAACGGATACGGCGAGCCTCATCTCCACACTTGCCGTCTGGAGGTAGTCCACGAAGGCAAGACTTCTGAAACCGAAGAATTCCGTTTCGGCATACGCCAATATTCATACGATAAAAAGGATGGCGTATTTCATTTATACATCAACGGCGTCCCGGTCTTCGTAAAAGGGTCTGACTGGGGTATGAGCGAATATATGCTACGCAGCAATCCCGAACATATCCGCACCTGGGTCAAGCTGAACAAAGAAATGAACTTCAACATGATACGAAACTGGCTCGGCTCGGTCACGGAGAAACAGTTCTACGAAAGCTGTGACGAACTCGGCATCATGGTGTGGGATGATTTTTGGATCAACTCCAATCCTAACCTGCCATACGACCTGAATGTCTTCAACAACAACATGATGGAGAAAATCAAACGTTTCCGCAATCATGCCTGTATTGCTGTTTGGTGTGGCGACAACGAAGGCACGCCCGAACCTCCCCTTACGGGATGGATGGCTGAAAACATACGCACGTTCGACGGTGGCGACCGACATTTCCAACCTTGCTCCAACAATGGCGGCCTAAGTGGAAGCGGCCCATGGGATGCCAAAGACCAACGCTGGTTCTTCACAGCTTATCCGGACTGCAAATCGGGTAGCGGCTTCACACGCGGATGGGGCTTCCGCACGGAAATCGGTACGGCAGCAGTCCCTAATTACGAAAGCCTCGTGAAATTCATACCCGAAAAAGATTTATGGCCCATCAACGACATGTGGAACCTTCACTATTTCGGTCAGATGGCTTTCAACGCCGGACCGGAGCGCCATACGGCGGTCATCGAGAACAGCTACGGCGGAGCGAAGGATGCAAAAGAGTTCTGTATGAAGTCACAATGGGTAAGCTATGAAAGCAACAAAGCCCTCTATGAAGGTTGGCTCGACCACATGTGGAACGATGCCACAGGAGTCATGCTTTGGATGAGCGGTGCATCTTATCCCAGCATGGTATGGCAGACTTACGACTACTATTATGACCTGACGGGAGCGTACTTCGGATGCAAACAAGCTTGTGAGCCGGTGCATATCTACTGGAATCCCGTAACCGAAGAAGTGAAAGTGGCCAACACGACCACAAAAGACTACGACGGACTGACGGCCGAAGCCACCGTGTACAACATGGACGGCAAACCTGTAGCCCGCTACAGCGAAAAGGCCACCATCAATTCTACGTCCAACGCCGTAGCACAATGTTTCAAACTCAAATTCAATACCGACCGTGATATTCTCTCATTGGGATGTCCGGCATACGCCTCTTCGACCAACCAAGGCGAACCGGCTTTTGTGACCGATGGCAAAGAGGTTGACCTGAAGCAGGAGTTGGGCGAGGATTA
>ENA-ORSL01001621-ORSL01001621.1-human-gut-metagenome-genome-assembly--contig:-NODE-1621-length-18502-cov-9.045156_pt1 | contig 18502 bp, 20 predicted proteins | sample MGYA00242190_ERZ509157 | MGnify/ENA primary metagenome ERZ509157 (study PRJEB26280, sample SAMEA2338664) | human gut metagenome | biome: human gut; feature: human-associated habitat; material: faeces...
TTCTGGTGGTGTTGGAATAATACTTGGTATGCGTTCCGTTGGAGATAATGAAAATCTGCACATACTCATATAGCCCGCTCGCCGCCCAAAAGCTATCTCGTTGATAGCGTTTGATTTGGTTAAAGGCTTCACGGATTGCAACGCCACGGCGTTTCAGTTCCACATGGACAAGGGGCAGACCGTTCACCAAAATGGTCACATCGTAGCGGGTGTCATGGTTGCCCTCGCTTTCCTCGTACTGATTGATAACCTGTAAGCGGTTGTTGTGAACGTTCTTTTTGTCTATGAGCTGAATGTTCTTGGAAGTTCCGTCATCTCTGCGGAGCACCTTTACATGGTCGGTCTGAATGGTGCGGCTCTTTTCAACAATGCCTTCGTTGGCATTGGCAAGCACTTCCGTGAAGAAACGCTTCCATTCGCTGTCGGTAAAGGGGTAATCGTTCAAAAGCTCCAACTGCCGTCTGAGGTTGGCAATCAGGCTGTTTTCGTCATGGATGGTAAGGTACTCATACCCTTGCGTGGTCAGCAGCCGGATGAACTCCTTTTCAAGAGCGGCTTCGCTCTGAAAGCTGTCAGAGAGTGCGCTTTCCGGCGTATATTCAGCCACTACGGTGCTCTCGTTGCTGGCTGCTATAATGTTATAGGTGCTCATCGGCGACCTCCTTCGTTTACTGCTCCTTGAAAGTCAGCAGTTTATCTCTGTAGTATTCGTATTGCTTTGTCCTCGTTTCGATCTCTGCCGGTAAGCCGGAAGTCAGGTCGTTGCAAAGGGCGTCAAAGCGGTCAAGGATTCCAACGATTCTTTCTTGTTCTCTGATAGACGGGAGTGGAATGGGAATGCTGTTCAGATTCTTCTGGTTCAGCTTTGGCTGCGCCCCGCCGGAAATATACGGAGAAAGGTCAATAGAGTTCAGATAGAACTCGACATACCTTCTCGTTGCGTAGCAGTCAAACTTCAACACATGGGCATGGTTGTTTACCCAATTTTTCCCTGAAATAGAGAACGCAATCGGTGTGCTTCTTGCTACAAGGTTGTTGCCATCTTCTGATACAAGCAAGTAGTCTCCATCGAAGATATAACTGCTCACATAGTCGACAATGCCGGATGCGCCATAATAGGGGTACTCACCAGCTTCGCGGTTTCCACTTGTAACGGGCTTTCTCCTACTGTCATGGTTTTCAGAAATAGTATTCAAGGTTACAGTAACATAACCGAAAACATATTGACACAGCCGAATCAGCGCATTATACTCGTCTGTCTGTCTGTCTGTCTGTCTGTCAAGATTGTCTTGTCGGTTGCCGCATAAGTCAAGAGGGCATCACGATAGAACTCATATTGCTTCTTGCGGGCTTCAATCTCCGCAGGCAGACCGATGTTCAGGTCGGAACAGATAGAATCAAAGTTATCCAACACACGAACAAGGCGTTGTTGAACTTCAAGTGGAGGAAGTGAAATATACACTTTCCCAATATCATCCTTATTGATTTTTGTTGGTGTTGCATCCCACAAAATGCGCTTAGCTAACTCTTTACGTCCCCAGCCACTTTCAAGATAATATTTCAAATATTTGCTATCAAGAATAGATTGTTCGGGTCTCAGCAATGCTAGGGAAACATAGTACGCCAAATCATCATTTCTATCCACAACCGTACATCTTCCGATAACACCTGCGGTAATGCGAGTCATAAACACATCGCCAATTCTTGGCTTGATTCTATATTTTGAAAAATCCTCTGCTGAAATATACTTGGTAGTTCCGTAAAGGTCATCAATGTTCTCTACGCTAACAAAAGGGACTCCGCTATTGGTATATTTAGGTGTTTGATGTGTTCCATCGTACACTTCACAAACAGAGCCAAGTTTAACATTTTTTATTTCAATAGAGGACTTCAATAGAGTATCACGATAGTATTCATACTGCTTCTTCCTCGCTGTAAGCTCCGCTGTAAGCTCCGCTGTAAGCTCCGCTGTAAGCTCCGTGAAATTGTCCAGAATACGGACAATTTCACTCTGCACCTCAAGCGGCGGTACAGGGATTTCCAATGATGCAACGGTAGATTTTGCAAGTGCAGGTATCCCTGCACCATACTGACATTCCTGCAATTTATATTCTTTAGACTTCACAAAATGGAACAAATAACGGTTCAAAACATTGTTCGTAGGTTTAAGTACATAACAATGTGCGCCAGCCCAAAACTTAGTATCAAGCCAATTAACAAATCCAGCGGATGCTCCGCCTTGCGAAATGGTAATAGTCTTTTCTTCTTGATTGTACTGCTCAATATAGCCAGAAGGGTTTATACCTCCGTTAATAACAGGATATGTTCCTTCATCGTGCATATCTTTTTTATTAAACTGGATACCCTTTGAAATCAAGCATACAGTTTCTAATGCAACATACGCAACCCCATCCGGGCAGTATTGCTGAATCAGTTCATCCAGCCTACTCATTTATCTTCACCTCTTTCTTCATTCCAACCAAGCACAGTAATAGCATCCAATAACTCTTTATGGTTGATTACATTTTCAAGGATTCCTATTACAAGCCTATGTAGGGCTTCGAAACTCTTCAATCCCGCCTCTTCATCATACTCCCCATGAACGACGCCGCTCAACTCTCGAAACAGTTTATATCCGTTTGCAGAAAATTCTTTTGGGATTATCGAACATTTTTCATCCACCTTTTTTAGTAGCTCAGAGAAGTTCTTTGGGTTCCCGCCGTCATATTGGGCATATTCAATATTGACTGCTTTCGCTGTTTTCACTGTTAATTTTTCAAAGATTTTTCTCAGGTATACGACTGCACCTGCTCCTAATCCGTCGGTATATGCCTGCATGGCGTTGTCTAATAACGGAGTAAACTCCCCGTAGCGATTGTCGTTGATCCGAACCATATCGGATAGTTTTACGCTTTTCTTCAATATGCGTATAGCAGGTGCTTGACCTGTTATATCATTTTTGCTCTCTATCAAAAACCATGCCGGTATGGAAGCACCACACCCGCAAGTCAAAACGCAATCAACGCTGATCAGATTCTTGCTCACAAATATGCAGGTGAGTTTGGGACTTGACCAAAAAGTCCTTATATCCCCGCACGAAACGCAAAAGTAGTTCAAGGCAACTGTTCCAGTTGAAATATCAACCTTTTGACCTACTTTACCGGCTTTATTTTGCAAGAATGCATCAATTTGAACATATTCTTTTCCGGGCGGTTTTGACAAAACATCGGATAATCTCATAAAGTTTATTCACCGCCATCCTTCGCTTCCGGCAGTTCGTTTGTGTATGAATCTTTCTCCAGCAGTATCCTGTCGAAGTCGCTTTGATACAACTGATCCTGCACGATGCGATATTTTTCAAACTCGCTCAGGGCGTGTTGTTCCGCAATTTTGGCAGAAATGCTTCCAGCATTGGTCAGAATTTCCTTTCGGCTCAGCCGAAGAACGCCCTCGAACTGTTCTGCCCAATCTTCCATCGTCATAGGAACTTGTTCCTCAGCTCGCAGCTCTGCTAGGTCAAGATAGGCGTTGACGATTCTCGCCATCGCAGAAAGCTCTTCCTGTGTCAGATAATTCTTGGCAATCACTACATCGAATTTCTGAATTTTGCCGTTGGGGGCATCCTTCCAAGTGGTCAGCCCCATGTGCTCTTTGCTGCTGTCAGCACGGCGATAGATGGTCTCTGCCGCCGTTTCGCCATGGATTGCCCAATGAAGCTGATTTTGCACCCGTGCGAAAAACAGCCTTGTCGTTTCTGCCTTGGCATCATAGTCAATACTGGTGGCATAGATGTCGGTGATCTTCTGGTAAAACCGCCGTTCCGAAAGACGAATCTCACGGATGCGTTCCAGCTGTTCCTTAAAATAATCCTTTGTCAGAATGGTGCCGCCGTTTTTCAGCCGCTCGTCATCCATAGCAAAGCCTTTCACGGTAAATTCTTCAATGATGCGGTTTGCCCACTTTCTGAACTGCACCGCACGGGGAGAATCCACCTTATTGCCCACGGCAATGATGGCGCTCAGATTATAATGATTGGTGTTGTAGGTTTTGCCGTCCGCAGCAGTTATTCGAAATTTTCGAATAACTGAATTCTCGTCGATCTCTCCGTCGGCAAAGATTTTTTTTAAGTGATAATTGATGGTGTGCGTTTCCACATTATACAGAAGTCCCATCATTTTTTGGGTCAGCCATACATTTTCATCGCAATATACTGCATTTACATCGCTTTCCCCGGTGGCGGTGATGAATGTCAGATATTCCGCAGCGGAGGAGCGAACGATGCTGATTTCACGCTTGTCCTTCTTCATCATCCCACCTCGATCTCTGCAATAATCTTTGCTATTTCATCACGAAGAACTTGTTCGCGGGCAACGATTTCCGCTATCTCTGCATTGAGCTTTACAATGTCGATTTTCTCTCTGGTGTCCTCGGCTTCCACATAGGTGGAAACAGAGAGATTATAATCATTGTCCGCAATTTCCTCATAGCTTTCAAGATGAGAGAAGTGGGCCTCCTCGGCACGCTTGGCAAAGGTCTCAACAATTCTTTCGATGTTCGCCTGTGTCAGCTTGTTGTTGTTCGTAACCTTGATGCACTCGCCGGAAGCGTCGATAAACAGGGTTTTGTTGTCGGCTTTGCCTTTTTTCAGCACCATAATGCAGGTTGCAATAGAAGTTCCAAAGAACAGATTGCTTGGCAGCTGGATAATGCAATCAATAAAGTTGTTGTCAATCAGGTATTTTCTGATTTTCTGTTCTGCGCCGCCACGGTACATAATGCCGGGGAAGCAGACGATCGCTGCTATGCCGCCTGTTGCCAGCCACGAAAGGGAGTGCATGATAAAGGCAAGGTCGGCTTTAGACTTCGGTGCGAGAACACCAGCCGGAGAAAAACGAGGATCGTTAATCAGCAAAGGGTTATCATCGCCAGCCCACTTGATGGAATAGGGGGGGTTGGAAACGATCAGCTCGAACGGTTCATCGTCCCAGTGCTGCGGTGCGGTCAGCGTGTCCTCACAGGCAATGTCAAACTTATCAAAGCCAACATCATGCAGGAACATATTGATACGGCAAAGGTTATAAGTCGTGATATTGATTTCCTGCCCATAAAAGCCGTTTCTGACGGCATCTCTGCCCAAAACCTTTTCGGCTTTCAGAAGCAGAGATCCCGAGCCGCAGGCGGGATCGTACACCTTATTGATTTCAGTCTTGCCCACTGTGCCCAGACGGGTCAGCAGCTCGGAAACATCGGCGGGTGTAAAGAACTCGCCGCCGGACTTGCCTGCCCCGGATGCGTACATGGTCATCAGATACTCATAGGCATCGCCAAAGGCATCAATATCATGATCCTTTACATCGCCGAGGTTCATGTTGGCTACGCCGTGCAGGAGTTTTGCAAGGCGTTCGTTTCTCTTTGCAACGGTAGAGCCGAGTTTGTTGCTGTTCACGTCAAAATCATCGAACAGCCCGGCGAAGCTGCTTTCGGAGGAAGAACCCTTTGCGGATGCTTCGATATGGTTAAACACACGCTCCAAGGTTTCATTCAGATTTTCGTCGTTGTCGGCTCTGAGATTGACATTGCAGAACAGCTCAGACGGCAGAATGAAAAAGCCTTTTTCTTCAACCAGTCCCTCACGGGCTTCCTCGGCTTCGGCATCCGGCATTTTTGCATAGTCAAAAGCGTTGTTCCCGGCTTCATGTTCGCCGGAATTGACATAGCTTGTCAGATTTTCGGAAATATATCGGTAGAACATCGTGCCAAGGACATAGTTCTTGAAATCCCAACCGTCCACAGCACCACGAAGTTCATCAGCGATTGCCCATATCGCACGGTGCAGCTCGTCCCGCTCCTGCTCTTTCTTTGTATCAATCATTGTTTCCGTTCTCCTTTTCATCAGGTATAAATTCCAGAATATCGTCAACGCCGCAATCGAGGGCAAAACATAGCTTTTCAATGCTCTCCAATGAAACATATTGGTCTCTTCTAAGTCGGGTTAAAATGTTGGCACTAAAGCCTGCCTGTTCTGTCAATTCAGCCGTTGCAATACCACGGTCGATTAACAGATGAAATAGTTTTTTATATGTAACAGCCATAGTACCCTCCCGATTTAAGAATATCCTTGTTTATTGTATCACGATAATGTGAATTTTTCAAGCAGTCGGGATGAAATATCTTGATTTAATCGTTTTGAATCTGTATAGCCTTAAAAATGAGAAAAACGATAGAACTATACCTTGCTATGCAATAGCGGTCAAAACATCGAGTACAGACCCGACATTTTGACCGCATATCGCCCCTAAACGTTACATTATTCCGTCCTGCTCCTGAACCCGGTTTGCTTGGCGTTCTCGCTTGCTTTCCGTCTGCGTTCCTCGCTCATGGGCGGTTGCAGACGGATGGACAGTCGGGATCTGTCCAGCACATAGGAAACGCCGCCTTGCTCATGGGTCTTTTCCTGTCGGCAGAGGTCGGGGTACTTCTTAGCGAACAGCGCCAGCCGCTTTTTCAGTCCGGCGTTGAAGGTGTAGATGCTTGCCGTATCTTCGCCCTCGTTGAACAGAATGATGGTTTCCTTTTCATACTTCGTCAGCTTCGCCATAATCGTCCTCCATATCGTAGCTGCTGATTTCTGCCAGCCGCAAAGTCAGTTCCGCTTCATAATAGCCGTCCATTTCCATGCGGAGCGTGGGGTAGAAGCAGCGATACCAGTCGTGCGCTTCCTCGGCACTCAGCTTGATTGCAAGGTCGTTGAACAGCTCTCCGGCAACAGGGTCGGGTGTGATAGCCGCCAGCATTTGCAGACGGTCAACCGTTGCCCTGTGGTTGGGGCAACCGAAGGTGTAAAGGGCTTTCTTCTCGTTGATGTTCAGTTTCATAGTGTGTTCCTCCTTGATTTTTGATAAATGAAAAGCGGCAGGGACTTCACAAAGAAATACCTGTCGCTTTTGCTTCGGTATGAAATTAGCGGGTCTGGACTTGGAATATCAGCAGTAAATCAACTCATGCTTGATGATTTCCTCGGCTCGGCTGCGGATGGAGTTCATGGACTGCACCCATAGCATCTGGTCGGACGCTTTCAAGGCTTCGTCTACGCCCTCGGCTTCCGCCATCTGCTCAATGATAAGACTGCATCTTTCCGTTGCCTGCTCGTTCAGATCGGCAAGGTAGGTGTGCAGTTCACCTGAGAGGACAAGGGTCGAATAGAGGGCAGGGCGGTACTGCCGCAGATATACCCTGTGAAGATTGCCCCACCTGCCAATGGGACGGTGTTCCTCCGGCAGCTTCCAGTCCGGCACATAGTAATCGCCTACGAGAATGTAGTCGATGCCGTTTTCGTGGATTCTTGGCTTCAATTCTTTCATGCTGGTACTTCCTCCTGTCTTGATTTCTTTTTGTGGTACTCATCTCTGCGCTTGGCAAGGGTGGCTTCATAGCGTTTGATGGCTTCGGGGTCTCCGGCTTCCGCATCCGCTTTCATTTTCCGATAGCATCTGACATTCGCTTCGCTCTGACACTTTTTCATTTCAGCCAGCTTCCTTGCGGCTTCCTCATCAGTCTTGGCAAGCTCCGCAAGGGCTTCACGCTCCGCTTTGCGCTTGGCGGTTCTCGTCCTCGTATATTCAGCCTTGCGTGCTGCCATCATTGCGGCATATTCGGGGTCAGCCGCCATTCTCGCTTCCTCACGCTCCTTTTTGCGCTGTCTGGCTATGGCTTCCTTGGCTTTCAGAGCTTCCCACGCCTTAGCGGCTTCCGGGTCTGTTTTTGCGGCTTCTTTCAGCTCCTTTCGGGATAATTTCTTCTGCCTCTTGTCTCGCTCCGCCCGTTTGCGCTCGGCTTCCAGCAGCTTTTCACGCTGCAAGCGTTCCTTTTCTTCCATTTGGGCGATATGGGCAGGGTCGGCTTCCCTGGCTTCCTTGATTTTCTGCTGTCTGCGGTGGTTTCGCTCCCGCTGCAAGGCAAGTTTTCTCTCGTATTCGGCAATCGCTTCCGGCTCTCCGGCTTCTGCGGCTTTCTTCAATGCCGCCTTTTTCTGTTTCTGGACTTCGGCGGCTCGCTTGCCCTTTTCCTGCTTCTTCCTCAACTGCTCGGCTTCAATGGCGGCAATCCGTTCTTCCTCGGAAACCGTTTCAACAGGGGGATAGTAGCTGCCGATGAAATTGAAGTGAATGTCAATGTTCTGCTGACGGTAGACGGTTCGACCGCCCGTAGCTTGATGGACTTCCACTCTGTCAATAAAGGCGTAGAGCATGGTATCCGTCAGTTCTTCGCAATCCCGATACCTGTTGACTAAGGCAATGAAGCGGCTCGTGTCAATCTGCTCGACCTCCTCCTGCTGTATCTGTCCCTGCAATTCCTCGACACGCTTTTCCAGCACAAGCTGTTCCTCATCATACTGCTGGATCATCCGCTGCGCCTGTCGCTCCGGCAACAGACCGCTGATTGCGCTGTCGTAGAGCTGCTGTATCTTTGCGTCCAGTTCAGCCATACGGGTTTTCGCTTCGTCAAGCTCCTGCTGTCCGTTGGCGGCTGACCTTGATCTGCTCTCGTTCCAGACGGCTTTGAGCTGGTCAATGAACTCGGCTTCGTTTTCAAGGACATATTTGCTCACCGCCTGAATTGCCCGCAAAATTGCCGCTTCTAGAACCGATGTTTTCACATAGTGGGAAACGCAATCGTTTGTAGCGCTTCGGTAGTTGCCGCATTGAAAAGCGGAATCAGAATCATAGCGTTTGCCGCTGTGCTTGGTTTCGGGGCTGATATAGCCCATCCTTGCCCCGCAGTCGGCGCAGTACACCAGCCCGGACAGGCGGTGGGAGTAGGTGCCGTTCGCCACTCTCGGCTTTTTCTTTGAGCGTATCTTTCTGGCAATATCCCATGTGTCCTGGTCGATGATGGCTTCATGCGTATCGGGGAAAATCATCAGCTCGTCCGGCGTTGCGGCTCTGCGCTGCTTGGTCTTGAAGTTCTCGCAGATGGATTTGCCCAACACAGTATGACCGAGGTATTCCTGCCTGTCGAGGATATAGCCGATGGTGGTGGCGTTCCAGCGGTAAGGGTCTGCAATTTCCTTGTGACGGCAGTTCTTCGGCTGATTCAGGGCAGCGTAGGCAGACGGTATCAGCACCTTTTCCTTGGTCAGAATCTCTGTAATGCCTGTTGTGGTAACGCCCTGACATACCAGCCGGAAGATTTTCCTGACAACCTCTGCGGCAGGCTCGTCCACGATAAGGGTCTGCTTATCGCCCGGTTCTCTCTTGTAGCCATAGGGAATGGAGCCGCTGCACCTCAGCCCTTCCTTCATTCTGGACTTGAATACCGCCTTGATTTTGTTGCTGGTATCCTTTGCGTACCACTCGTTCATGATGTTCAAAAACGGAGTGAAGTCATTGTCCTGCGGGGTGGCGCTGTCCACATTGTTGTTGACAGCGATGAAGCGAACGCCCTTCTTCGGGAAAAGAATCTCCGTGTAATAGCCGACTTGCAGGTAATTTCTGCCAAAACGGCTGAGGTCTTTTACAATCAGGACTTCCACATGACCTGCTTCGATTTCTTCCAGCAGGGCGGCAAAGCCGGGACGGTTGAAATTCGTACCCGAATAACCGTCGTCATAAAAATGGCGAATGTTTCTCAGCCCTTTCTGACGGGCATATTCTTCGAGGTATTTCTTCTGATTCTGAATGGAGTTTGATTCCCCGGCCTGTTCATCGTCCCTTGACAGACGCTCATACAGGGCTGTGATTTTGATTTCTTCCTTCTTAGCCACGGTTTTGACCTCCCTTCTTCAAGAAATCTTCGTTTGTGAAACGCTCCTTTTTTCTATCCTCTTATAGTGTAACCGTTGGGATCAGTAATGACATACGAGCTGTGAAGCTGCATGATATTGGGCTTACAGAAAAACCGTGTTTTGCCGCTGCCAGAGCCGCCGATGACAAGAATATTCTTGTTTCTTGCGTTCTTCGGGTCTTTGGGGCGGTTGGACATCATCAGCCGTTCCGTCTGCGTCAGCAGCACATTGTTGTCAAAGACAGGATCAATGAACGGCTTGATGTCTGCCACTGTGCCCCAACGCGCCGTGCCGTACTCCATGCCCTTGCGGTATTTCTTGGCGTTCTTCTGCTTGGAGTAGACCACCAGCCGGATAATCACGGCTGCGGCAAGCCCAATCAGCAGATCGGTGGGATGGAAGCTGGGGGCGGCGCTGGCAAAGGCAGCGGAGAAGCCCTGCCCGATATGCAGCAGCTTTGCAGACAGATCCGCCCCCTGCGCCAGCCGGAACGCCTGTCCGACCTTTCCAAACAGATAGACAAAGGCAAGATATGGGAGATGGAGTATGATTTGCTTTTTGATTTCCGGCTTCATCGGTCGATCCCCCTGTCCATATTTTTCACCTTGTCCCGCTTAGCGGTCTGCGCGGCTTCGGTTTTCTTCTCGGCAAGGTCGCGCCGCACGGAGGGCTTGCGCTCCTTATCCAGCTTTTTCTTGGAAAACTCCCGAAACGCCGCCGTCAGCACGTCCGCGTCCCGTCCCTTGAAAAACACAAGGTATCGGTCATCTGCCTTTTTCAGCGCAAAGTCAATGCCGTATTTCTTCGCCGTGCTTTCAAAGGCTTTGATATTCGCATCGGTGATTTCGATATTGGAAACGCCTGTGCCATGCCGCATAAGCTGTTTCAGCGTTTGCTTGCCGTGATGGGGCGTGTCCCTTGCCTTGCGGTAGAGCTGCAAGAGCTTCCGCAGCGCGGCTTGCAGCATCTTTCCGTCCAGCTTTGCTGCCTTGATTGCAAGGGCAATCGTCTTTCGGGTTACTTCTTCCTGCAACGGTTATCACTCCTTTCGATTTTTCTGCCGCAGTCAGGGCGGGCGCACTCACCAGATCAGCCACATTCTCATAGGCTCTCGTCCGGCGAACAGGAATAGTCCGGGATGCCTGATTTTGGCTTGCCCCAATCAGGGCTTGCCATGTCGTGAGCGACGAGGGCGGTATAGTAGTTGTCGATGGTGGACGGAGCGTTGAACAGCACCGCCCGCAGATATTGCTTGATGTTGCGGATCTTCGTGGTGTTCTCCCGCATACAGTCCATGACAAACTCGATGTGGCTGCTGTTCAGCTTCAAGAATTTACTCTTTACCAGCTCGGCGGGGTAATCGTCGCCAGCGATGCGGAGCGTCTTTCGTGCAGAGCAGACAGTTTCCAGCATGAGGTCTACGATCTCGTCCAAACGCTCCTTGTCCATTTTCGGGTTCTGCATGAGCGCGTCGTACTCGATATTCTCCATAATGATTTCACGGTAAATATCTACGGCACTCTGTTTGACCGCTTCCGTTCCTTTCCGTTCCGGCGCAGCCCTGCAAGGTGAGGGGTCAGGGGAAAGGATAGGAAAGGAATCGGTACTTGATAGATCCGTAATTGATTTTTCTTTCTTTGATAAGTTAGTTCTTGATCTATCTTTATTTAATTGCGTTGGATTTTCCGACGTCGGATTATCCGTTGTCGGATTTTCCAACATCGGTTTACCCGGTATTGGATTTTCCAACACCGGCTGCGGCTGCTCATAGATGGTGTATTCGATAGCAGTCATTTTGCCTTTTTCGTCGCGCCCCTGCCGCCGCAGAATATATCCGGCTTTTTCAAGCTCCCATACGGCGGTGCGGATCGCGTCGATGCTCTCACGGTTGATATGGGACAGCCCCGCAAGGGTATAGTCCCAATCCTCCGGCAGGGACAGCATTTGCGATAACAGCCCCTTGGCTTTCAAGGTCAGCTCCTTATTTCGCAGATGGTGGTTTGACATGACGGTGTACCCGCTGTTGCGCTCCACCCGAAATACTGCCATAGGTTATCAGCTCCTTTCGCTCACTTCGCCGTGCCGCGCCGGAGGGCGGTCAGCTTGCCCGGCTCATACGGACATTCCGCGTACACACAGAACTGGTACTTCCAATGCGGACGGTAAAAGTGACAGGTATTGCAATCCTCACAGTCGGCACAGCCGCCGTTTTCGTAGCGGTCAAAGCCGGGCTTTCCCCGCATGAGCATTTCAAACGCACGGCTGCTGCCGTTCGTAAAGTACATTGTGGCTGCACCTCCTCTCAGATTTGGGCAGAAAAAAACGCCGTAGACTTTTCTCAAAATCTACGGCGTGGGCGTATGCGAAAAGGGATGCTGCCTTGCGGTAACATCCCTTTTGACGCTTGGTTATTCAATTTTTGAGCTAACCTGTTTGCCCTCTGCCCTTAAAAACGTTGATTTTACTGGGTTTCTGCTTGTTTTCCTATGTCAACGCTCTTGATGGGGCGGCTTTTTGATTTACAGTGGCACGTTTTGGTGCCCGCGTGCGTGTCGATCTCAGCGGCTATGCCGCTGTGGCTTCCATCTCAATTTGCGCCGCACTTTCTTTTGTGTAGCACTTTGGCGTTTTCTTGCCCGCGTTCGAATAAGGAGCCTCTCAAAAAGTTACCCCTCGATGGGTGAATGAACGCTGTTTTCGAGAGTTTTGTCGAAAAGCGGAGTCCTTCTCTCGACGGAAGAAAGAATATCTGGTATACTGAAATAAACCACTTGGCGGAGATCATATGTGGCGGGAGAAAATTTGCAGCGGCGTATCCTGGCGACAAATTTGTGCAACAGCCTGCTGCACAAATTTCGTGGGGACACAATGTTGCGCGGATGGACAAGTTTACCGCTCCGAGGAACGCCTATGGTATGCAGAAAGAAGCGCCGAGAACGGTTGGTCGCGCAGCGTGCTGGTTCAGCAGGTGCTTGCATGGGGGCGCGGCGGGGTGGTATAATAGACGGCGGAAGCAATGGATGAATAGCTAAATCTGACGGAGGATAATAACAATGAAAATCGCAATGCTTACCGGCAGCGCTCACAGGCACGGCACCACGGCGGCGCTGGCGGATAGATTCCAGCAGGGCGCACTGGACGCCGGACATGAGGTCTACCGCTTTGACGCGGCGTTTCAGGAGGTCCATCCCTGCATCGGCTGCGACAAGTGCCGCCGCACGGGGGAGTGTACCTTTGCCGCGGATGACATGAAGCTGCTGAATCCCCATCTGCTGGCGGCGGATGCGGTGGTGTTCGTGTCACCGATCTACTACTTTGCCATCAACGCCCAGCTCAAGGCGGTCATTGACCGGTTCTATGCCAACAACGAGGCGCTGATGGGCGGGAAAAAGGCCATCCTGATCACCGCCATGGCGGACGCGTCCATGGATTCGGCGCTGGCCGGCAATGAGATGTTCCGGCAGATGAGCGGATATCTGGGGTGGGAAAACGCCGGTATCCTGAATGTCCGCAATGCGTCTGCTGCCGGAGACCTGAGCGAGGAGGATCTCAGCCGCGCCTATGCGCTGGGCAGGGAGCTGCGGGGATAAGGACGGTATATTTTATCAGAAAAAGAGCAAGTCGAAGGACTTGCTCTTTTCTCTGCTCCGCTTTTCACTTCGTCAGCAGGCCGCCCACCAGCACCAGATAGTCCGGCGCGGCGCCGTCCTTGCCCCACAGCACCGGCATGTGGAAATAGTGCCGCAGGCACCCCTCCACATCGCCGCCCAGGGCCTCGATGGAGTAGCGCAGAAGCTCCGGAGAATGGCAGGGCCTGCCCTGCGACTTCTCGCAGACCTGGCACTGGTCGCAGGTACCGGCCAGCAGCATCTGGCTCCCCGGCGCTGCCTGCTCCCATTGCCGCAGCTTCTCCCGGTACAGCCGCTTTTCTCGCAGCAGCGCCTCCGTGGCGTCGTCCATGGGCTGCCCCGCGCCGTCGGCGTCAAGGATACGGGCATACAGCCGCAGCCCGGTATAGCCGCCCCAGACGTCCATGGGATCGAAGTCGAAGGGCGGGCACGTCCAGCGGGTGTTGTAGCGGGGACACTGACGGCAGGCGGGCAGGAATTTCTCCACATGCACGAATTGTGCCACGAACTCCGGAACCGTGGCCTCCGCCGTCAGCTCCCGGATATGATACGCAAACGCCATACTCTGCCTCCCTCACGCACCGAAGGTGATCTGCTGCCCGTCCGCATCCACCGCGGCCTCCACGCCAAAGGGGATGATGCACCGGGGCAGGGCGTGGCCGATGTTGATGCTGCACACAATGGGCAGCGCCGGGTCGTCGATGACCTCCACCAGCGCCTGCTTGTACTCGGCCTCATAGGTCTCGTCCATGGGTTTGCCCACCAGTACGCCGGAGATCACGTCAAACACCCCGGCGGCCTTGAAATGCGCCAGCGCCTGGCGGTACTTCTCCGGCGGCATTTTCTCCTCGCTGGACTCCAGCAGCAGGATCCTGCCCCGCCAGTCCTCCCGGTCGGGGAACAGCCCGTACTTTTGGCACAGGCCCGGCATGTCGGCGTAGCGGGTGTCGTCAAAGCAGTCAAAGAGGGTGTCGATGCACCCGCCCAGAATCTTGCCGGAGAACACGGCGGGCCCCTGCAGCAGCTCGAAGCCCCGGTCGGGATGGGCGGCCGGGGCCGTGCCCACCTGCGCCGGGCCGAAGTCCGTGCGGCTCTCGTACCACACATCGCTGGGGGTGATCCGGCGGATGGTGCCGGTGCGGATCAGCTCCTCGAAATACCTGCGGGTATAGGGCAGCATCTCCGTGTCCAGCTCGCACACGTCCGGAAGGAACGCCTGCCCGTAGAAGGTGTTCAGACCCACCTTGTGCAGCATCAGATGGTTGATGGTGGTGTCGGAAAAGCCCAGGAAGATCTTGTTATGTGCCGCCTGACGCAGCGCGTCGTGCTCGAACAGGTACGGCAGCAGGCGATAGGTGTCGTCGCCGCCCAGGGCGCACAGGATCATGTCGATCTCCGGATCGCGCAGCGCCGCCAGCAGGTCGGCGGCCCGATCCTCCGGGTGATTCTTCACATACGCCAGGCCCTTCAGTGCGTGGGGCATGAACCGGACGTTCAGGCCGTAGTCCCGCAGCCGCTTCAGGCCGATCTCCACCTCGTGCGCCACGAAGCCCTCGCCCAGCACGCCGCTGGACAGGCTGACAATGGCGATGTTTTTCACCATGGCAGCATACCTCCCGTAACAGATATTGCAGGCCAGTCGGGGGCGGCGGATGCGCCTTCCGATCGTCTCTGCCTTCAGCATAGCGTAGTTTGGCGGAAAACGCAAGCCTTTTCCGCCGGGGGACCGTGGGGGCAGGGAAGGGGCGGTGATGGCTGTCCTTATGTCTCCCCTCGCAAACATCTGCTTTTCTTTTATCGGAGGTTGTGGTATACTGCTATTTGTAAGACTATGCGCATAAGGGAGGTCGTTCCCATGACAGATACCATTGCCGCCATTGCCACGGCGCTGTCGCCCAGCGCCATCGGCATCCTGCGGCTCAGCGGCCCGGAGACCAAAAACGTGCTGGATGCGGTGTTTTTCCCGCTGAACGATAAGCCCATGTCCCAACAGGCACCCCGTACCATGGTGCTGGGCCACCTGCTGGACGGCGAGGGCCGCGTGCTGGACAGTGCGCTGTGCGTGCTGTTCCCCGGCCCCGGCAGCTACACCGGAGAGGACTGCGCCGAGATCCACTGCCACGGCTCGCCCATCGTACTGACCGAGGGACTGAAGCTGCTGCTGAACCACGGGGCGCGGCAGGCCAGGGGCGGCGAATTTACCCAGCGGGCCTTTCTCAACGGCCGGATGGATCTGCTGCAGGCGGAGGCCGTGGTGGACATCATCGACGCGGAGACGGCCCAGGCTGCCCGCAATGCCGCCGGACAGCTGGACGGCGTCCTGAGCCGCAGCGTTCAGGCGGTGTACGACACGCTGATGGATGTGACCAGCCGGTTTTACGCCATCGTGGACTATCCCGACGAGGATATCGAGGATCTGCAGCGTGAGCATCTGCTGGACGCCCTGCGCCGGAGCGAGAACAAGCTGACGGAGCTGCTGGCCACCTTCTCCCGGGGCCAGCTGATGAAGCAGGGGGTGCCCACGGTGCTGCTGGGCAAGCCCAATGTGGGCAAATCCTCGCTGCTGAACGCGCTGGTGGGCTTTGACCGGGCCATCGTCACCGACGTGGCGGGCACCACCCGCGATACGGTGGAGGAGAAGCTGCTGCTGGGCCATGTGCTGCTGCGGCTGACGGACACGGCGGGCATCCGGGAGACGGGCGACGCCGTGGAGCAGCTGGGCGTAGCGCGCAGCCGCAAGGCGGCGGAGAGGGCCTCGTTGGCGCTGCTGCTGCTGGACGGCGCCGCGCCGCTGGACGCGGAGGATGAGGCCGCCATGGCCGTGGCGGAGAAGGTACCCCATCTGCTGGTGGTAGTCAACAAGAGCGATCTGCCCCGGAAGCTGGATATCGGCGCGCTGGCCGATCGGTTCGACAACGTGCTGTCCGTCTCCGCCAAGACCGGCGAGGGCATGGCCGCCCTGTGCGAGGCCATCGGCGAGCAGTTCCCCACCGGAACGGAGACCCAGGGCGAGCTGTTGACCAACGCCCGCCAGGCCGACGCGGTGGGCCGGGCGCTGCACTGCGTGCAGAATGCCCGGGCATCTCTGCGGATCGGCATGACGCCGGACGTGGTGCTGACGGACGCCGAGGGCGCGCTGGAGGCGCTGGGCGAATTGAACGGAAAACACATCCGGGAGGATCTGGTGGACACCATCTTTTCCCGGTTCTGCGTGGGAAAGTGAGGAGAGCTATGGACTGGCTGGAATTGAAGATCGACACCGCGCCCGCCGGCATCGACCCGGTGACGGAGATGCTGACCGAGCATGGCGTTACCGGCGTGATCATCGACGATCAGCGGGACTTTCAGGATTTTATGGCCCACAATCAGGCCTATTGGGACTATGTGGACGAGGATCTGGTGAAGGAGAAGGAGAACCTCTGCCGGGTGACCTTCTATGTGGAGAATTCCCCGGCGGGGTACGGTACCATCGCCGCCATCCGCATGGACATGCACGCCATGAAGCAGAAGCACCCGGAGTACGCGCCGCTGCTGCTGACCATGGAGAACGTGAAGGACGAGGATTGGGAGAACAACTGGAAGCAGTTTTATAAGCCCATGGAGATCGGTGAGCGGCTGCTGGTGATCCCCGCGTGGGAGAAGGCCGACCCCAAGGGCCGCGTGACGCTGACGCTGAACCCCGGTCTCACCTTCGGCACCGGCAGCCATGCCACCACCCGCCTTTGCCTGACGGCGCTGGAGAGCCGCATCCGCGGCGGCGAAAAGGTGCTGGACCTGGGCTGCGGCAGCGGCATCCTGTCCATCGCCGCATTGCGGCTGGGCGCGGGCAGCGCCTTCGCCTGCGACATCGACGAAAAGTGCATCGACGTGGCCTATGAAAACGCCGCCCTTAACGGCATCGGCAAAAAGCAGCTGACGGTGCGGCAGGGCGACGCCACGAAAGAAGGGGCGCTGCGCGATGCCATCGGCACCGGCTATGACGTGGTGGTGGCCAACATCGTGGCGGACGTGATCATCTCTCTGGCGCCCCAGGTGCGGCACTTTTTGAAGGAGGACGGCTGGTTCCTGACCTCCGGCATCATCGACGACCGGGCCGACGAGGCGGCCGCCGCGCTGGTGGCCGCCGGGTGGAATATCGTGGAATCCTGCACCAGCGAGGGCTGGTACTGCTATATCTGCCGCTGAGGCGGCGCAAGTGACGAGAGGAGGCATTTCTCATGAATCAATACGACGTGATCATCATCGGCGCGGGCCCCGGCGGCATTTTCTCCGCCTATGAGCTGGTGCAGCGCAAGCCGGAGTGGAAGGTGGCCGTGCTGGAGGCGGGCAATCCGCTGGAGAAGCGCCATTGCCCCATCGACGGCGTGAAGGTGAAGTCCTGCATCCACTGCAAGACCTGCGCCATCATGAACGGCTTCGGCGGCGCGGGCGCATTCTCCGATGGCAAGTATAATTTGACCAACGCCTTCGGCGGCACCCTGTACGAGTATATCGGCAAGCAGCAGGCCATGGATCTGATGCGCTATGTGGACGACATCAATATGGCAAACGGCGGCGCGGGCACCAAGCTGTACTCCACCGCCGACAGCGGCTTCAAGCGGCTGTGCCTGCAGAATAATCTGCACCTGCTGGACGCCTCCGTCCGCCACCTGGGCACGGACATCAACTATAAGGTGCTGGAAAACCTCTATGCCCAGCTGAAGGACAAGGTGGAGTTCCACTTCCTGACCCCGGTGAAGGCCCTGACCATCACTGCCGACGGCCTGTATGAGGCCGAGACCGACAAGGGCGCCTTTGTGGGCCGCAAGTGCATCATCTCCGTGGGCCGCAGCGGCAGCAAGTGGATGGAGACCGTGTGCGAGGATCTGAAGATCCCCACCAAGTCCAACCGGGTGGACATCGGCGTCCGTGTGGAGCTGCCCGCCGAGGTGTTCGCCCCCATCACCGACGAACTGTACGAGAGCAAGATCGTCTATAAGACCGAGAAGTATCAGGACAAGGTCCGTACCTTCTGCATGAACCCCAAGGGCGCGGTGGTCAACGAGAACACCAACGGCATCGTCACCGTCAACGGCCACAGCTATGAGGA
>ENA-ORSL01001627-ORSL01001627.1-human-gut-metagenome-genome-assembly--contig:-NODE-1627-length-18426-cov-3.389364_pt1 | contig 18426 bp, 25 predicted proteins | sample MGYA00242190_ERZ509157 | MGnify/ENA primary metagenome ERZ509157 (study PRJEB26280, sample SAMEA2338664) | human gut metagenome | biome: human gut; feature: human-associated habitat; material: faeces...
GAAGTGCTTAATAACATAGATATTCCTACATTAGTTATATTTGGAGATGTAGATGAATGTGTTTTAACACAACCTATTGATGTAGTTAAGGAATATTTAAAAAATAATTTGAGTAATTGTAATATTCAAATTATTGATGGTGCAGATCATTCATATACAGGTAAATATGAAGAATTAGGAAAGATTATAAAAAATAATTTTTAGGAGGAAAAGTAATTATGAGAGAATTAAAAATTAAAGGTATTTATAAACATTATAAAGGAGATTTATATTTAGTAGAAGATATTATTTATCATAGTGAAACAGGTGAAAAAATGGTTGCATATAGAGCATTATACGGCGATAATAAATTATGGTGCAGACCTTATGATATGTTTTTGGATGAAGTTAATAAAAATGGACAAAAATATAGATTTGAACTTCAAGAAATAAAAAGTGTAAAAGATTAGAGAGGACTTTTTGTATGAATAAAACATTTGAATTTTTAAAAGAAAAAACACAGGTGAACTTTGTTTCAACTATTGATGGAGATAGCCCAAGTTGCAGACCATTTGGCGATCCTGTGCTATTTGATAATAAGATATATGTATTAACTAGCAAAACCAAAAATGTATCAAAGCAAATAGAAAAAAATAACAATGTTTGTATTGTTGCTTATGATGGAAAAAATTGGATTAGAATAAAATGTAAACTTATAGATGATAGCAATAATATTGAAGCAAAAAAGGCAATAATAAATGAGTTTGATTGGGCAAAAGAAGCTGGTTATACACTTTGTAATCCAAACTTTCAAGTTTTATATTTATCAGATGTAAAATCTGTTATCTATGATGAAGATGGAAATATTATTGATGAAGAAAGATTTTAACATAAAATAATGATTTTCATTTAAGCAAGATAGAAATCAAAAAGACAATCTAAGTCACATAGACCTAGAATTGTCTTTTTCTTTCTGGATATCTTTGTCAAAATTATTAAGATTATTTTTTATGCCTTCAGCTCTTTTAGTTACTTCCTTACAATACTTATCATACTTATAAAGTTCTTTAATCTTAGGTTGTATGTCATTTATTTCAGCAAGTATTTGAGTTTTCTTTTCATCAGTTTTTGCTTTATGGTATCTTTTCCAAAGATTTTCTCTCATACCTTTTAATTCACTTAATTCATTAGAATTATTTTTAGCGAAGTTATCTAAATCTTCTTTAGTTACAATATTTTTATCATACATAAATCTAACTTGTTGTGAAAATTGTTCTAACTTATAAACTTCTTTTCTAATTGTTAAAGTCAATATAAAAATGTAGAAAAAATTGAAAATAAAAATGTAGCTTTTTTGTAATCAAATTTGTATAGGTTCAGTTGATTTACCATTTAATAATACTTCATTAATTATTTTTACCTTATCTTCTTTTGACCAATATCTATTTGTTTCTTTTCTAATTCTTGTCATATTCTTCCTCCAATTTTATTATAACAAAAAGTGGAAACATTTTTTATATGTCCACTTTTATATTACAACTTCATAGTATGTTCTATATTTCTTATGCTTCCATTAATTATCTTTGGTTTAGTATTACAAAAATCACATATAAACTCAATTTTCTTTTTTAGTTCATCATCAAACTCTAATGGTTTACTAATAATATTAAACATAAAATCTGTCCTTTCTTAACACAAAAAATATCAACTTCGTTTAGAAATTGATATTTTCTATATTAAGTTCAAACTATAAAAGTTCGAACAGATTTCCCAATGGAGCAGATGAGGGGAGTCAAACCCCCGTCACAGCCTTGGCAAGGCCGTATTCTAATCGTTGAACCACATCTGCATGTGTATTAATTATTACATAAATTTGTTTAAAAATCAACCATTTTATGCAATTTTAGTGTATAATTAATTTAGGTGATTAAAAATGTTTGAAAATTTAAGTGACAGATTACAGGGTATTGCTCATAAAATAAAAGGATATGGAAAAATTACAGAAGATAATATTTCTGAAATGATGAGAGAAATAAGATTGTCTCTATTAGAAGCAGATGTTAATTATAAAGTAGTTAAAGAATTTACTAATACAGTTAAGGAGAAAGCGCTTGGAACAGAAGTTGCTAATAGTATATCTCCAGGAGATTTGTTTGTAAAAATAGTTCGCGATGAACTTCAAAATCTTCTTGGTGGAGAAAATGTACCAATAAAAACAGATGGTAAACCTACAATAACTATGCTGGTAGGTCTACAAGGATCTGGTAAAACTACTACTATAGGTAAACTAGCCAATTTATTAAGAAAAAAATATAAAAAGAAACCATTACTCGTAGCATGTGATGTTTATAGACCGGCAGCTATAGATCAATTAATACAAATTGGCAAAGAACTTAATATAGAAGTATACTCTGAAGGAAAAGGTAATCCTGTAGATATAGCAAATAATGGGGTAAATTATGCTAAAAATAATGGCTTTGATTACGTGTTGATAGATACAGCTGGAAGATTACATATTGATAATGAATTAATGGATGAATTAGAAAATATAGTTAGAGAAGTTAACCCTCATGAAATTTTATTAATAATAGATGCTATGATGGGACAAGATGCAATCAATGTTATTACTGGTTTTAATGATAAACTATCTCTAACAGGTGTAATATTAACTAAACTAGATGGAGATACTCGAGGTGGAGTAGCTTTATCTGTAAGACATTTAACAAATATTCCAATTAAATATATAGGTATTAGCGAAAAAATGGATGGATTAACAGAGTTTTATCCAGATAGAATGGCTAATCGAATAATTGGTATGGGTGATGTTATATCTTTAGTAGAAAAAGTTCAGAATGAAATTGATGAAAAAGAAGCAGAAAAACTTGCTAAAAAAATGAAAAAAGGGAATTTCGACTTAGAAGATTTTTTAAGTCAATTAAATCAAATAAAAAAGCTTGGACCATTAGAAAATTTAATTAAATTAATACCTGGAGCTAAGAAAATGGGATTAAATAATGTAAATATTGATCCAAAGCAAATGAAACACATTGAAGCAATCATTTTGTCAATGACTAAAGAAGAAAGACAAAATCCAAATATTCTCAAAGCAAGTAGAAAACAAAGAATAGCAAAAGGTTCAGGTAGAACGGTTACAGAAGTTAATGCACTACTTAACCAGTTTGAACAAATGAAACAAATGATGAAAATGGTTAGTAATGGAAACTTTAAAATGCCATTCTAATAAAAATAAAAAAGCATAAGGAATTAAAAATCCAAATGCTTTTTCTTTACATAAATTAAAAAACAAGTCCTCCATCAACAGCAATTATTGCTCCAGTAGTGAATTTTGATAAATCACTTGCTAAATACAAATAAGTTCCAGCTAAATCACTAGGTATAGCAGTTCTTCCTAATGGAGTCATTCTTTTTAAGTATTCTCCCATTTCATCATTAACATTATCTTCAGTCATTTTTGTTTTAACAACACCAGGAGCGACAGCATTAACCCTTATATTATATTTACCAAGTTCCTTAGCACAACTCTTAGTTATTCCATTAATAGCAAATTTACTTGCCGTATAAGCTACTTGATTTGGACTACCATAAGTTCCTACCATAGAACTTGTGTTAATTATAGAACCTCCCGTTTCTTTCATATACTTAACAGCCTCTTTAGTACATCTAAAGGTACCATTTGTATTAACATTCATTAAATTAATAAAATCTTCTTCCGTAGTATCAAGTAATGATTTAGCAAAACAAACTCCAGCATTATTTACTAGTATATTTATTTTACCAAATTCTTTGTATATACTTTCCATAAAATTTGAAACTTCTTCTGCCTTAGTAATATCTAATTTTCTTGGAACTATCCTAGCATTTTTATTTTCTAAAATTAATTTTTTCGCTCCCTCTTTTGCAGATGCTTCAGTTATACCACACATCACTACTGTAGCTTTTTCTTTTGCAAATAAGTTACATATTTCATATCCTATTCCTGTAGAACCACCAGTTACAATAGCTATTTTGTTTTCTAACATTTTCTATTCCTCCTAAAAATAATTATATATAATGATATAAGAAAAAACAAGAATAAATAGTAATTTTACACTTTTATTACATTATAACTGTGATATTTATAATATATCAAATATCTATATATTCATATTATATTGTAGATAGGAGGAATAGAAATGTTTTATAATGATGGTTTGAGACAAGACGGTGGATATGATGATATAGATATCAATATAACTAACCAAAATGTTAATACTAATATGAATACTAATACCAATATGGATATGAACGTAAATGAAGGCTATCCAATGGGAACAGTTTCTGGTCCAATAATTGAACCAGGTAGAGAAAGATGCGTTCAAAGAAATATTTTTCATGAGGTTAAACATGTTTGCCCAATAAATACTAGAATAATAAATAATCATATATTTAGACATACTTATCAACCAAGATACACTTGTAGTGAAGAAAATGTCGTTACAAATCAACAATGTGGATCTTGTTGCCAATTTAGATAATATTTAAGACTAGCAATTTCTCCTTAATTGAGAATATAAAATATGCTAGTCTTTTTTATTGTGATTTGTTATAATAACTACAAGAAAACAATATTCTTATATCTTATATAAAGGAGGCGTGAGATGATATTATTTAGTAAAGAAGAAGGGTTTATCAAACCTAGAGGAATACATTTTAAAGAAGAACAAGATGTTAATATTAAATTACCAGAGGTAGCTATTGGTGTATTTTCTAGACATTTATTTGAAGATATTGTCCAAAAATTTAGTTGTAAAGAAGTAGGATACATAAGTTGTGCCAATTTAGAAAGAAATATTTATATTTTAAAATACAAAGAAAAAGAATTTACTTTTTTTATGGCTGGGGTTAGTGGACCTTGGATTAGCAGTGATTTAGAAGAATTACATGCTTGTGGTGTAAAAAAGTTTATTATATTTGGTAATTGTGGTGTATTAGATAATACTATAAATGATTGCTCTATAATTATTCCAAGAAAAGCCTTTAGAGATGAAGGCACTAGTTATCACTATTTACCAGAAGGAGACAGTGTATTATTAAATAAAAAATATGTTTCTGAATTTAAAGAAGTACTAAAAGAATTTGATTTTGATTATAGAGAAGGTTATACATGGACAACAGATGCTTTTTATAGAGAAACGAGAGAAAAAATACAATATTTTAAATCAAAGGGAGCTGTATGTGTAGAAATGGAAGGAGCCACCATAGGAGCAGTGAGTGAAAAATTGGGTATAGATGCTTTTACTTTTTATTATGCCGGAGATAATTTAGATGCAACCCAATGGGATGAGAGAAGTCTCAAAGGACTGGTTAACTTTGATAAAAAGAAAGAAGTAGCCTTATTAGCTTTTGAGCTAGCACTAAGAATATAGAAATTAAATGTTTGAGAAAGAGATGAATTTTTATGAAAGTATTAACCATAGAGGAACCATGAGCTACATTAATAATAGATGGATATAAAAAAATAACCTATTGTAGGTTTTTTTCTTTTGGATAAAGTTTATCAACAAAAATTTTACTTATCGTAGCAGAATCCTCTTTTAGGCCTTTATTTATCCATGTTTTACCAACATTATATAAAGCACCACTCAATATATAAAGCCTATATTCTGATCTTAGTTCTTCTTTATAATTTGGATAAAAAATAGTTATATATTCATTTATTTTATTTTGAGCAATACTAGATAAGTTACACTTTTCAAGAGCTTTAATAAGTTCTTGATGTTCATAAAACAAATCAAAAGCAGATTTTATTAAACTATAATAATCATTTTTATCAATTTTTTCACTAATCTTTTTATATTCTTCGATTATACCAGTCACATAATCATCTAAAATATCCTCTTTATAGCAATAGTATCTATAATATGTCATTCTTGATACCCCAGCTTTCTGCGTTATTTCCGTTATAGTTATATCCTTAAAATCTTTCTCTTTCATTAAATTAAGCAGTGCCTCAGCCAAATATCCTTTAATTAATTCATTATTTTTTTTCAAACAAAACATCTCCTTTTGTAACATTATAATTTATTAGGTGGCTAACATTCATAAATTATGTTACAATTGTAACATATATTATAAAGAAAGGAAATGTTTTTGTTACATTTATATAATTAATATATATATTTGCAACATAAAATTAGTATATTATGGGTATTGTAAATGAATATATAACAAAATTAATTAATAAAATAAGACCAAGCGAAATAGACAAGCCTTGGTTAAAAAATTATGAAAAAATGGTAGATCACTTAGATTACTACAATGGTAGCCTATATGATTATGTAAAGGATACAGCTCAAAAGTATCCAGATAATACAGCATGTATATATTATGGAAAAACTTTCACATACAAGAAGTTTATTAAGATGGTAGATAAAGTGGCTGAATCTTTAAGCCAATTTAACATAGTAGAAAATGAATGTGTTACTATATGTATGCCAAACACTCCAGAAGCAATATTTTTAGTTTATGCTATAAATAAAATTGGTGCCATTGCAAACATTGTTCATCCACTAGGTAGTAGGCTAGATATCGAAAGAGCATTAGAAGAAACAAATAGTCAAATTATTTTCTTCACAGATGTAACTATGTCAAAAATTATAGATATCAAAGTAAAGAATGCAGTATTTGTTCCAGTTAGCAATAGCTTATCAGGAATTAAAAAAATGGTATATAATTCCATGAATTCAATAAATTTCTCTTTAAAAGATAATATGATATCTTGGGATGAATTTTTAAATAAAAAACAATTACATGCAAATTATGTAATGAGGTCATGTGATGAACCGGCTGCAATTATATATAGCGGTGGAACTACCGGAAAATGTAAAGGAATAATTTTATCAAATAGGAATTTTAATACTATGGCAAGACAAACAAGTTTTGTTTGTGAATATATTAAACCAGGAAACTCTGTTTTAGCAGCGTTACCTATATTCCATGTCTTTGGTTTAGCTTTATGTGTTCATACTTGCTTGGTAGCAGGTATGAATTGTATACTTGTACCAAAACTTGATACTAAACATATAAATAAAGAATTAAAAAAATATAAACCAACAGTATTTACAGCTGTTCCATCTCTTTTAAATATGATTTTAAATGATAAAGATCCCGGAAAACATGGCTTTAGTAATACCAAAGTTGTAGTATGTGGAGGAGATTATTTACCCAATGAAACGAGAATAAAAGCAGAAAAATATTTTAAAGAACATGGTAGTGATCTAAAAGTCTTAGTGGGATATGGCTTATCTGAAGTAACTGGTTTCTGTTGTTGTACAGCTATGATGGATTCAGAATTGGATTCAATAGGTATTCCTAATCCAGATATTGATATTAAAATATTTGAACCTAATACAGATGTTGAACTTCCTTATGGAGAAATAGGAGAAATATGTATAAGCGGACCAACACTAATGTTGGGATACATCAATGAAGAAGGAGAAACGGCTAGTACTTTAGTTAAACATAGCGATGGCAAGATATGGCTTCATTCAGGAGATTTAGGATACATGAGTAAAAAAGGTGCTCTATACTATACTTCAAGAATTAAACGCATGATCATAAGCAATGGTTATAATATTTATCCAAATGAATTAGAAGAAATAATTAATAAATGTGAATATGTTGATGTATCAACAGTTGTTGGCATTCCACATAAGATTAAAGGATATGTCCCAAAAGCTGTTATAGTACTAAAAAAAGGTGTAGAAAATACAGCCACTGTTAGACAAGAAATAAAAAAGTATTGTATGCAAAATATTGCTAAATATGCACAACCATACGATTATGAATATAGAGATAGTTTACCAAAAACAGCTGTTGGAAAGATTGCATATAGAGAATTAGGATCAAAAAAATAGTAAGAATGAGTGTAATTAGATGGTAATAGTTTATCAGTATTACCTTTCCATCATGCTTTTGGACTTATCATAGGCATTTTTGGGCCTTTTTTCTGGCACAAATCTGTCTTTATAAATGAAAGCTTAAAAATCTTATGGTTGATATTAAAATTTCTAAGCCTCAAACGTTAATAGTAGTTTCTGTATTTGTAGAAAACTTTTACAAAGTAATATTATCAAATGCAAAAAAAAAATAGAAAAAAGAAACTTCTAAAGAGAATTATAAAAATAAGCAATTTGTCCTTAAAAATGAATATTGACTTAAGAAGTAAATTATTTGCCAGTATTATATCTGAATTTGGTGGAAACCTTCAATACATTATCTGTGGAGGAGCATATCTTGATGTTAAATATGTCAAATGGTTTCGCAGTATGGGAATAGAAGTATTAAATGGATATGGTATTACAGAATGTTCACCAGTAATCGCTGTTAATAGAAATAATTATAAAAAAGACAGTAGTGTTGGACAAGTGATAAAAGGCGGAAAAGTTAAAATTGTTGACAATGAAATACTATTTAAAGACAATTCCGTTATGTTAGGTTATTATAAAGATACAGAAACTACAGATATGGTTCTTAAAAAAGGATGGTTTTATACAGGAGATTATGGTTATTTAGATGTTGATAATTTCTTATTTATTACAGGTAGAAAGAAAAACCTAATTATTTTAAGTAATGGAGAAAATGTTTCACCAGAAGTAATTGAAAGTGAATTATTACATGAAGAAGGTGTTTGCGAAGTTATAGTGTATGCTAAAGATAACAAAATTATGGTTTCGATTTATCCATAAGAAGAATATATTGGAAATCAAGAATATTTTGATAAATTAATATATAAATATAATAAGAAAATTCCAAAGAATAGGCAAATTGCTATGGCTATTCTTAGAGATAAACCATTCATAAAAAATAGTAATAATAAAATATTAAGAAATGAAATAGAGTGGTAATTATGGAAAAAGATATAATAAATGTTATAGCAGAAATAGCTGAAATAAATCCTAAAAAAATATCTATGGCTTCCACCTTATCTGGAGATTTAGAACTAGAATCTCTAGACTTAGTAACTCTAGTGTCAACTTTAGAAAAAAAGTTTGATGTATCTGTAAATGACAATGATATTAAGGATTTACAAACAGTAGGTGACATAATCAATTATGTTAAAGAACACTTATAAATTATATATTAAAGAAAATTATACAAGTGAAAATTTACTTAAATATGCTTTAAAAGATTATGCTAATATTGATAAATATGAGATAGTATACAATGAGTATGGAAAACCATATTTAAAAGATATAGATATCTACTTTAACATTAGTAACTCAAAGAATGTTAGTGTTTGCGTCATTTCAAATAGAGAAATAGGCATAGATATTCAATATAAAACATATAAAGAAAGTTTGAAAAATAAAGTATTTAATAAAAACCTTCGTTTTCTATTTTCCATCTTTGTCTACCAAGTTTAACTACTTTATCAATATTATCATCATTAACTTGTATATTACTTATATATCTAAATGTAGTTATTTTATTTTTCTTTGTTTCAATATATTTGAACACATTAAGAATATTTTTGTTGAATTCTATATTAGAAGATAAAAAATAATTTGTTTTTGTTGTTTCGTTTAATAATCTAATATTGCCTTCAAAAGCATCATTAATTTCTGTTAATCTATCAGTTTTAAATTAAAAATATAAAACCAATGATAATTTTTACAAATATTAATAATAGGAGTAGTTGCATATAAGCCATCACCAGTAATAATAAATTTATACTTTGGATAATTTTCCTTAATACGTTTAATCATTCTTTTAAATGCTTTTGTTTCACAATCTTGTTTTTGTTTTTCAGTTAACATTTTTATATTTTCAATGAATTCAGAGTCTAAATTAATAACTATGTTACCAACAACTAATTTGCATTCTAAAACATACTTATAGTATGAGACTTTACCATCTTTATGTTTTCTTTGTAAGCAATTACCATTCAAATTATAATTATGATTTGATAGACCTGTACCATCAAAAAGAAGCTGAAAAGCACCTTCAAATTTATATTTATCAAACATTTTTGATCTTAATAAAGTTTTAACAATATATTTTTGAATGTCTTTAAGTTCAGATATTTTAATATTCATAAATACATCTTGAATAGTTTCCCAATAAGGAAGATCAGCCAGTTTAGCAGTACAAATATTAGATATATTTTTAATACATGCATCAGTATTGAATTCATCTGATGAAATATTAGAAAGTGAAGTTAATCCACAAATCAAACCAAATAATCTTGTTACACAAATAGTTTTCATATTATATGTAATATATGATTGATGTCTAACATCAGTTAATTTTTCAAACTTATCAAGTAAATTAGGTAAATATTTTTTTATTATAGAATATAACTCAATAATTAAGTTTTTATCTCTTCTTAGTTCTCTTCTTTGTTTTCTGTTCATTACTACATACCGCCTTTATTATGTAGTAATTATATCAAATTTCTTTGCGAAGAAATTTTACTCTTTTTTACTGCTTTAATAATATTTTATCATAATTTTTAACATTATGTGTTATAATTTAATTATAAAGTATGTTGGGAGGTCTAATGAAAAAATGCGTTTTAATTTATAATCCTAAAAGTGGTAAAAAAGAAAGAAAAAAATACCTACCTAAAATGAAAGAAATTATAGAGGAGAAAGGATATTCTTGTGATATAATTTTTACAGAATATCATGGTCACGCTACAGAAATTATGTCATCTCTAGAAGATGTTGATTTAGTTATATCAGCTGGAGGAGATGGTACTTTCAATGAAGTAATGACCGGAAATATCAAAAGAAAAAAAAGATTACTACTTGCTCACCTACCTGTTGGTACAACAAATGATGTTGGAAGCATGATGGGCTATGGAAAAAATATTATTGAAAATTTAAAAATGACTCTTAACGGAGTTAAGAAAAAAATGGATATATGTACAATTAATGATAATCCTTTTGTGTATGTATCAACAATTGGTAAATTTGCCGATGTTCCATATGAAACACCAAGAGATATGAAAAAAAAGTTTGGTTATTTAGCTTATTTAGTACAAGGTATTAAAGCCTTTAATAGAAAAACATCATTAATGGATCTTACATTTGAAATAAATGGAGAAAAACATAGAGGACTATATTCATTTATAATTATATCTAGTGCCAATAGAATAGCAGGTATTAATGACTTTTATAAAGATGTTAAATTAGATGATGATAAATTTGAAGTATTACTTTGTAGCATTGCCAAGAAAAAAGATATCATTAAAAGTTTATATTTTCTTGCTTTGTATGGTGCCGAAAAAGTACCAGGCTTTGAATTTTACAAAACTAATAATTTTAAAATGAAATTTGCTGATGTTCCAAAGAAAGATTGGTGTGTTGATGGAGAAAAATTAGACTCCAAAATATTAACATATGAAATTAAAAATATTAACAATGTTGAATTGTTATTACCAAAAAAGAATATAAATAAATTATTTATTAACAAGGATTAAATATGAAAAACATCATTATAAAACTAATTAAAATATATCAACATATACCAGGACCATGGCATTCTTCTTGTAGACATTATCCAACCTGTTCAAACTATTTTATAGAATCAGTCCAAGAATATGGTGCCTTAAAAGGAAGCATAATGGGAATTAAAAGAATTTTAAAATGTAATCCATGGGGAACATATGGATATGACCCAGTACCAAAAGCAGAAAGGAAGTAATCAATGAAAAAAAGAAATAATTATTTAACTTGGGATGAATACTTTATGAGCATAGCAAAATTATCTAGTATGCGTAGTAAAGATCCAAATACTCAAGTAGGAGCCTGCATAGTAGCATCTGACAATAGAATACTATCTATCGGCTACAATGGAGCTCCAAATGGATATTCAGATGACAATTTTCCATGGGATAGAGAAGGAACCGCACTAGAAACAAAATATTTATTTGTATGTCATGCTGAAATGAATGCTATATTAAATTACCGAGGAAGTAGAAAAGATTTTGAAGGAGCAAAAATATATGTAGATTTATTTCCATGCAACGAATGTGCAAAATTAATTATTCAATCTGGAATAAAAGAAGTTTTGTATATATGTGATAAGTATGCTAATACTGACGGAGTTAAAGCTTCAAAAAACTTATTTGACACATGTGGTGTTAAATATAGAAAATTAAATTTTGAAGAAAAAGATATAAATATTAAAATTTAATATTGTAAAATCAAAAAAATTAGAGTATACTATAAGTACATTTCAAGTACTTATGCGCTCATAGCTCAATTGGATAGAGCGTTTGGCTACGGACCAAAAGGTTTGGGGTTCGACTCCCTATGGGCGCACCATTTTGTATATAACTTAGATTTTTTCTAAGTTTTTTTAAATGTTTATCTTTTCTATTATATTTTTTAATTCTTCTATATTTATAGCTTGCTCTTTATCACATATAGATTCTTCTGGTTTGTCGTGAACTTCAATGATTAGTCCAGCACATCCAGCTGCAACGGATGCCAATGACATTGGTTCAATCATGTATGCATTTCCAGCTGCATGACTTGGATCTACAAAAATACTATAATTTGTATTTTTATGAATATATGGTCTTGCTTGAATATCTAAGACATTTCTTGTTGAATTATCAAAACTCCTAATTCCTCTTTCACACAATATTACATTCTTACCACTATTAATATATTTAGCAGCCATAATCCATTCCTTATATGTGGCACTAAAACCTCTTTTTAACAATACAGGTTTATTATATTTTCCTAATTCTTTTAGAAGTTCATAGTTATACATGTTTCTACTTCCAACTTGAATTATATCTATATCTTTGGCATATTTTTTTGCTTGTTCAATACTCATAAGTCAGTAACAATTGGTAATCCTGTTATTTGTTTAGCTTTAATAAGATACTCTATTCCTAATTCACCTAATCCCTGAAAATCATCAGGATTAGTTCTTGGTTTAAATGATCCCCCTCTTAAATAATCCATTCCTAATTGTTTTAATTTGGAAGCAATTTTTATTATTTGTTCTTCTGATTCAACTGCACATGGCCCTGCTATTATTATTGGTTTCATTATTTGCTCCTATTCTAAAATATATTCTAATTAGCACATTTTTTTATAAGTGTCAATTTTAACTGAATATGAAGATAGCGTTTCCAAAGTGGGGAGATTTGGAAAGTAAAACCTTATAAAATTAAAAAACGGTTAAAAACCTAAAAAATGCTTTATAATTGAATTGCCTAAAAACAATAGAAAGCGAGGTTTTAACCAATGAAAATTATACCATTAATTAATGAAATTACTAATACTTTTAATGAATAATTTAAAGAAAATTTAAATCCGTTAAACTTAGAAAGTAAAATTCGAGATGTTGGTGATACTTTTACTTTAAAATTATATGAATCTTTTTTAAACTATTTTGATGAAAGTTTTAAAAAGTCTAAGCAAAGAAAAAAAGAATTTAATATAAAAGAGACTAGGCAAAGAAGTTTAATTACCTCTGTTGGTTTAATTTCTATTAATTCTACATCTTAAGAGGAAAGAAAAAAAGACGCGAAGAAAGGCGAAAAAGAAAAAAATATAGATTATTGATATTACTTCTATTACTATTTGGAACTGGTGTAATGCTTGCAACTTCAACATATGCATGGTTTACATCAAATAAAACCGTATCAGTTAATTCACTAAGTGTTAGCATTAATGCAAAAAATGGTATTCAAATATCAGCAGATGGAACCAATTGGAAATCAATTTTAAAAACAACTGATATTACTGGTGCACATACTACATATCCAACAAGTGTTAACCAATTGCCAGATATCTTAGAACCAGTATCAACAGGTGGAGTAGTAAATGCTACAGGAAAATTACCTATGTACTATGGAACGGTTGAAACATCAACCAGTGAGACTAATGGTGGTGAATATATTCTTACTTCTGTAACAGATGTCGAAACTGAATCAAATGGACCAACAAGTAAAGGTAAATTTATAGCTTTTGATTTATTCTTTAAAGTAGCTAAAGATACTAATATCTATCTAACACCTAATTCAGGAGTTACAACATCAGATATAGCTGATGGAGGAATTAAAAATGCTTCAAGAATTGCTTTCATTGTCCTAGGAAATACTACTGATGGTAATACAGTAAGTAAAATACAAGCATTAAATAGTGGAGAGACTTCACCAACGTATATATGGGAACCAAACTATGATACACATACTGCAGCTGGAATTGAAAATGCCAGAGATGTTTATGGAAATGATGCAATAGCAAGTGCTGGAACTATAGTTCCATATTCAGGAGTAATTGATGAAATTAGTAAAACTGATGATATTTTACTAGGAAAAGCAACTCAAACCGATAATGCAACTAAATTCAAAGATGTAACAATTAAGTATAAAACAAAGAATGGTTTCACACATTATGTTCCAATATTCTCATTAACATCAGGAATAACTAAAGTAAGAATTTATATGTGGGTTGAAGGACAAGATGTTGACTGTGAAAATAATGCTTCAGGTGGAAATATCGATTTTGATTTACAAATAACTACTGAACTTCCAGATAGAGCATCAACAACTGAATAAGTCATTATTAAAGAATCTGTTATCAGATTCTTTTTTTATGTATTAAATTTGAAAATATTTATTATATATTTACACTTATATAGTAAAGTTCATATATATTTATCTACAAAAATTTACTATCTAGTAAATAAATGATATAATTAAAATATCAGTAATTATATAAAGGAGGGTTTATGTCAAGAAAGAGAGTTACTCAAATATTTCCATTCCTATTACCAATTAGAGAATGGCAGAAAAAACAATTTTACAAAATAAGATGTCACTTTGATAAAAATGTATATGCATATGAAAAAGGCGACTTATTAAGATTTGAAGTAAGTAGCACAAAATCATACATGATAAATGAAAACAGTGGATATGATATAAAATATCAATTAAATAAAGTAGAAAATTTAAAATTAGCTAGCAAAACAATGGATAAAATACTAATATACCCAGGACAAGTATTTTCATTTTTTAACTTAGAGAAAAATGTTAATAAATATGGAAAATATAAAGATGGACTTGTCCTAGTAGATGGAAAAATAACCCCACAAAATGGCGGAGGATTATGTCAATTAAGTAATATGTTATATTTTCTATTTTTAATGAGTCCACTAACTATTATAGAAAGGCACGGTCATAAATCAAAATCATTACCAAATATAGAAAAGGATGCTCTAGAAGGGATAGATGCCACTTATAGTGCTGGATGGCTTGATCTTAAGGTAAGAAATGATACTAATAATATATATCAACTTAATATTACTTTTGATGATAAGTATATGTATGGAAAGCTTTTATCAAATAAAGAAGACGAATATATTTATAAAATAGAGAACAAAGATCTAAAGTACATAAAAAAAGATGGAAAAATATATGAAAAAGTTTCTGTTATAAAGAAAATTACTAACAAAAAAAATTCCAAAGATGTTGAATGTATTAAATTATATGATGAATGTGTTTTAATTGACTATAAGTTGCCTAAAAATATAAACATTGAAAATAATGAAAAGATTAAAGTTGCATGTCTATTTGGCGGATGTTCAAGTGAGTACGATATCTCACTATTATCAGCAACATCTGTTATAAAAAATATAAATAAAGATAAATATGAATGTATTATGATAGGAATAACCAGGAATGGAAATTTTTACTTATATACAGGTAATATAGATGATATAGAAAAAGATAAGTGGTTTAGTAAAAATACATGTAGAAAAATAACTTTTTCTACCAATAGAAGTGATCATGGAATTATACTATTAGATACATTTGAAACAATATCTATTGATATAGTATTTCCAATATTGCACGGAAAAAATGGAGAATGTGGTAGATTACAAGGATTGCTGGAATTAATTGATATCCCATTTGTAGGTTGCTCTATGCTATCATCTGCCATTTGTATGGATAAATATCTTAGCAAAGAATTGGTCAAGGAAAAAGGTATATTAGTACCAAAATCACGTTCATTTACCAATTATGATAACATAGAAGAAATAATAAAGAATATTTCTGACTTAGAATTTCCATTATACATAAAGCCAATTAAAGCAGGTTCTTCTTGTGGAATAACCAAAGTAAATAAAAAAGAAGAATTAAATAAAGCTATAGAATTTGCTTTTTCATATGATGATAGTATCATTATAGAAGAAGAGATAAAAGGTTTTGAAGTGGGTTGTGCTATTTTAGGTAACAATAACTTAATTATAGGAGAAGTTGATGAGATAGATCTCCCAAATGATTTCTTTGATTATAATATGAAATATAAATCAAGCACTAATAGAATTATATTACCAGCAAATCTTAGTCAAAATGAAAGAAATAGAATAAAAGAAACAGCACTTAAAATATATAATACATTATACTGTGAAGGATTTGCACGAGTAGATATGTTCTATACAGAAAATGAAGAAATAATATTCAATGAAGTAAATACCATACCAGGATGTACCTCACATAGTAGATTTCCTGCTATGCTAAATTATATTGGATATGATTTTAGCAAGATGATAGATACGATAATAGAATTAGGGATGAACAGAAAAAGTTGATAAAAAGATTGGGAAAATTGAAATGCACCCCTTAAAGTAGACATTAATAAAAAAGAGGGACTACAAAAATATGTATGTTCTCATTGTAAGCATACTTGTTGCGCAACTACAAATACAGTAGTTTATCACAGTAAATTATCTTTTAATATATGGAAAAATGTTATTTATAATTTAATTGATGGATTTAGCATAAGAAGGATTGCTGAAGAAAATAACATTTCAATTTTAACATCATTTAATTTAAGACATAAAGTACTGAAAGCTATAAAAAAATATATTGATAATATTGTAATGAATATTGGTGGATTAGGAAGAGGCACCATAAAAATGCTAGATGAACAACTTGGTGATAAAGTAGAAAAAGTTGTCTTAATAACTGCCGATAGTGCAAGTGCATATCAAGAATTTTGTAAAAAACACAATATAAAATTAGTAGCTATTCCTTCAGGCTTTCATAATGATGGGATTAATAACCTAGCTGAAATAAATGGATTACATTCACAACTAGAAGTTTGGTTAACAAAATTTAGAGGAGTATCTACAAGACATTTGTCCGACTATTTAAATTGGTTTAATTATATTTTTACTATAAAAAAAAGATTAGACTTAAAAAATATAAAAACAAATTCATATAAAAATATTGTAGTTAATGAAAATTATATAGGAGTAAAAAACATATGCAACATTCCAATGCCAATTGACTTAAATGTTGCATATGCAGAGTATCTCCATCAGTAATTAAATTAAACAGAACTTTTTGTAAATAAAATAACGAGTGTGATAGAAAGCACTTAGGGTAATACATTTTAAGATATTCTTCTAGAATAATTAGAGTCATACTATGTTTATGCTCCTCTAAGTTTCTAGAAGATTTCTTTATGTCCAAGAAACAGTTTTTTTATAACTTGGTCGTTGTCTATCCTTGTAATATTACTTAAAAATGATAATTATATTTAACTATTTTTTTAGTTTTTCATAAATTATTATTAGGAGTGATATAATGTATGATATGAGAAAATTAACTGGGATAGTAATTGATGCGGGACATGGAGGAAGTGATCCTGGTGCTGTTTCTAGTACTAGTTTGGAAAAGGATTATACTTTACTTATAAGTAAATATATTTATGATAGATTAAAAGAAATGGGTATTCCTGTATATATTACAAGAGATAAAGATATAACTTTGAATCCTACGGATAGGGTTAATGAAGTATTAAAGGCTTTTGGTAATAATAAAGATGTTGTAGTAATATCTAATCACTTGAATGCAGGAGGAGGCAATAATCATTGTGTAACGACTATGTATAACGATTAAAGCCAAAAATATAGTAAGAAATGGAGATTAGCTATAATATGAGTTACACAAAGGATAAAGAATTAATGGATGAAGGAAATATATCAGATAAAGAATTTCAAGAAAAGTATTTACCTTTCTATGATAATTTTGAAGAGTATATGATTAGATATGTAATACCAGATGCAGTAGCATTTTATATTGCAAATAGTTATTCAAGAAGTTGCTTAGATGATAGTAAATTATATAATCATATCAATTCTGCAGTAGATATTTTTAATTGTAGATGTGATATTGATGTAATATTACCATCTATAGAAAAAATATTAAACATAAGATATAATCTAAAAATTACTGGTAGAAATCCATTAAAATTAGAAAAATATTATTAAAAATTTAGCACTAATTTTTGAAAAAGTTAGTGCTGTTTTTATATATTAATGAAATTATGTTAAAATTATATTAGGTGATGAAAAATGTCTAAAAAAATTGACTTTTTAAAATTGAAACTTAAATCATACTATACCTTT
>ENA-ORSL01001646-ORSL01001646.1-human-gut-metagenome-genome-assembly--contig:-NODE-1646-length-18189-cov-3.082166_pt1 | contig 18189 bp, 14 predicted proteins | sample MGYA00242190_ERZ509157 | MGnify/ENA primary metagenome ERZ509157 (study PRJEB26280, sample SAMEA2338664) | human gut metagenome | biome: human gut; feature: human-associated habitat; material: faeces...
TACTTGCCGAGCGTGGAGTTATTAACGGTAGCATACTAGCAATACCCGACGGAGTATCTGTTATTGTTGATGATGCAAACAAATGACGTTTAAGTCAAAATGATATCCGACACCGCGAGGGAAGGGCTGTTTTGATTTGATTTGGTCAAAACAGCCTTTTTTTGTTGAAATTCAGGCCTGTATTGTGAATTTTGGACATATTGTTAAATAATAAACAGGCATATTTTTACGTTGTTGAAAAACGGCGGTAGCGGCGTGCAAAGCATATAAAAATTCTGGTAAAAGTTAATGCGCAAATTTTAGGGTAGTGTGACGGACTTACTGGGTAGGGGATTTGTTGACATTGCATTGTCCGGAATGTTATAATTAACATAAAGTCATATGGCGGTGGATAAACGGCCACCGTACGAAAAAGAAAGGTCATAATCAGAATGAAACGTATTTTTATCGTATTGCTTGTGTTGATCATGTGTGCCGCGATGTTTGCCTGCGCGTCGGAGCGCGGTGCTTCGGACAGTACTTCTGATCAGAGTACATCTGCTTCATCGGAAAATCCGGGCGGCGACACGTCTGTCACGGACACCGTTGCCGACCATCTTGACAGACTTCCCGATGCGGATTACGGTAACACGGATTTCAATATCCTTATCCGTACCAACAAAAAATGGGAAATGTACGCCGACGATATCAACGGTCAGACCGTGAATGACGCGGTATACAACCGTAATCTCCGCGTTGCCGAAAAATACAAGGTCAGGCTGAACATGATAGACGTTGCCGGCGACTGGAACAACCGCGAAAACTTCAAAAAGACGGTGACTGCAAGCGTTCTTGCCAACGACGGCATGTATGATCTTGTCGCCGGGTATATGGCTTACGTACCGTCACTTGCCGTCGACGGAAATTTCCTTGATCTCAACTGCATTGACACCATTGATATGAGCAATGTGTGGTGGGCAGACGGATTTGTTGAAAACAATACCGTAAACGGCAAGCTGTTCTATGCGGTCGGCGACATTTCACTCACTATGTGGGACGGGTTGTTTTCCATATTTTTTAACAAGGATATAGCCGAGTCGCACGGGGTCGGCAATCTTTACGACACCGTGCGGAACAAAGCGTGGACGCTTGAGAAAATGCTGCAGCTGAGCACCAACATTTATTCCGACAGCGACAGCAACGCCGACAAGAGCGGCGGTGATACCTTCGGCTTTGTCACTTACGTCACCGGACTTCGTCCCATGGTGTACACCTCCGGCCTTCGCATCTGCCAGGTCAATGACGATGGTACTGCGGCCATGACGCTCAACGGTGAAAAGTACATTAATCTTTACAACACCATGTATCAGGCGCTAATCAATACAAATGACAGCTTTTACACAAGCGTTTCGGATGGGTATAAGGTATTCAGCGAACAGCGGGCATTATTTTACACTGCGCGCAACTGGGATGCCGAGAGTCTGCGGCAGCTGGAGGTCAACTTCGGCATACTGCCGTTCCCGCTTTATGACGAGGCACAGGAAAATTATATTTCTGTCACTGATGATGCCTGCTCAATGTTCTCGGTCGTGACTACGGCGAAAAATCCCGAAATGAGCGGCAGACTGCTTGAAGCGCTGTCGGCCGAGAGTGCGAGTGCGATCATTCCCGAATACTATGACTCTATTCTGAAATACCGCAACACTACTGACGAGGACTCCGCACTTATGCTGGATCTTCTGCGTGAAACGCTGTTCATTGATTTCGGTTACGTTCATTCAAACACTATCGGCGGGCCGTTTCAGTTTTTCAGCGACGCGCTCGGCACGGGTCAGGCTTCGATTACCGGAGTATTCAAGGCGCAGAACATAAGCTATCAGAAAAAGCTGGATCAGATGATGCAGGCATACAGTGAAGATAAATAATATTCCGGAGGGCAGGATTCATGCAACTTTTAAGAGACGCAACAATTATTATTGGCTCGGATGCCGCGGAGAGCGAGCGCCGTGCGGCCGTTCACATACAGACATACATCAAATTGGTGTGCGGAGTAAAACTTGCTGTACTTACCGACAAGGCTCCGCCGCGAGACTATGAGATAGTTGTCGGCAGGACCGAGCGTGAGGAGACAGACGGTCTTGATTTTGCCCGCTCGTCCGGACGTAATCTTGAATATATGATAAAGTCATACGGCAAGCGGCTGTATGTGACCGGCTTCGGTATCCCTGTGCCGGACAGTGAAAATCTTCAGCCTGCGGCGTACAGATATTTCGAGCCGGGGGCGCTCGGAACGCTGTACGCAGGCTATACCTTTGTTGAAAAGGTGCTGGACTACGATTTTATGCTACCCGAGTACACCGACATTCCCGACCGCCCTGATCTGCCGTTCCCCGAGGACTTCAGCTTTGAGTACACACGTGACTCGCTGTGCTCACCTGTTGTGCGCCGCTTTGACGGCACGGCTATGTACATGCTGCCGGTCTCATGTCACCCCGATTGGAATATCATGAGTTTTGTTTTCCGCACGCGACAGGGAAGGCTGGTGGTTATCGACGGCGGCTTTGCCGACGAGCGCGACACGTTCATGAAGGTGTTGCACCAGCTGGTGCCGGATGAAAAACCGGTCATATCCGCATGGCTGTTCACACACATGCATATTGACCACTACGGTATACTCGACAGTCTTATTACCGACGCTGCCGAGGGGCGGGATATCCCGGTAAGGGTCGAAAACCTGTACATGCACCCGCTTGACGAGGAGTTTTATATGACGCTGTCCAAGGAAGCAAATCCCGCGTTTGCCAAGGTACGCAACAACCTCATGCGTGCCGACAAGGTGCTTGGGTGTGCTGTCCATATGGTCGGGGAGAACGAAGTGTTCGGAGTTGATGAGCTGTCGTTCAAGGTGCTGCGAGTGCCGTCCATGGCCGATGCACGGGAAATGAATATGAACGATTCGAGCGTGGTATACAAGCTGACGGTTGACGGTGGACAGACTATACTTTTTCTCGGTGACGGCGAGCGGGTGTGCAGCCGCGACCTGCTGGCTCGCCAGCGTGACGAGCTGCCGTGCGATGTGGTTCAGGTCGGACATCACGGCGTGCTGAGTGTGTCGCAGGAATGTTATCGCGTCATAAACGCCAAATATTATTTGTGGCAGCTCGGCAAGCGCTATTATTATTCGGATCAGGGAGACGGAATCGGTTCGTTCAATATCGGTATGCTGCGCACGCGCCGCTGGATACGTCAGATGGGTGTTCCGCGCGAGCATATACTGTTTGATCTTGACGGTACACTGTCGATTGAATTGCCTATTAAGGATTGATCGTCACGGAGGAGAATTATGATAAACAAATATGACTATTTCGACGCATGGACCAAATGCGGAAATCCATTTATGGAGCAAGGTATCAGCCCGGATGACACGGTCAGGGAGCTGGCCTCATACGGTATCCGCCGTGGCGTGATGATATTGAAGGAACAGCTGTATTATAATGTTCATGACGCCGCACTTAAGGTTCAGGAGGTCATAAGTGCTTATCCGGACTTTCGAGGACTGCTTACCGTTGTTCCGTCGGTTACGGGCGAGATGCCCGATGCCGGACAAACGCTGGCACACTTACCTGCTCATATTGTCGGTATAACGCTCAGGCTGGACTGGTATCGCATACCCGCCCGCGCCGTATTTCTGGACGACTGGTACAGTGCCGCAGAGAATTATCACGTGCCGGTGTGGTACCGCGCCGAAAATATGGAAGGGCTGTGCTATGTTGCCGACGTGCTTGAGCATTATCCAAAGCTGAACATGGTGCTTTCGGTCAGTGAAATGTGGCCCAATGCCCGCAAAATATTCCCGCTTGCACTGAAATACCGAGGACTTAAGATGTGCATGGCTGATTTTTATTGGCTGGGCGGCATTGAGAATTTTTGTCAGCGTGTTGGAGCCGAACAGCTGGTGTTTTCAACCGATTATCCGCGCAAATACCCCGGCTCTGCCACCATGATGCTGGCTCAGGCCGAAATAAGTGAGCGCGAAAAGCAAATGATTGCGCACCAAAACATGGAAAAGCTGATAGGGGGGATATGCTGTGATTAACCTTAACTCGAGTGTGGCGCGGGAGCTTGCCGAGCACGGACGTTCGGAGCAGTGTCCGATACTTGATATGCACTGCCACATGTTCCCGTATTACGGCGCTTTCATGCCGGCGGACACACCCGAAAAAATGCTGCACTTTATGGACCGCTCAAATGTAAAGCTGGCGGTCTTCAGCTCGCACAGTGCGCTCAATGAGGGCAGAGATTTTATCCGCGGCGATATTGAGGTCGCCCGAAAGTATCCCGGCAGATTTCTGTGCTATTACCCCGTGCTCAGCAAAGTGCTTGACACCGAAAACGATCTGCGTGAGCTTGACTCCAATCCGGAATACATCGGACTCAAGTTGTTATGCGATTATTACGGTGTTGCCATGTCGGATGACCAACACACTCCGTTCTTCGAATATGCTGACGCACGGAGGCTGCCGGTTCTGTTCCACACCTGGGGGCACAGCAAATTAAACGGCTGTGAGGAGCTTGAAAAGGTGTGTCGGAAATATCGCAACATGACTGTGGTGGTCGGACATTCGCTGTACGGCCAGATACCTGAGGCAGTGAGACTTGCGCGCGAATATCCCAATATAATGCTTGAAATGACGGCATTGTTGCCGTGGCGGGGCAATGTTGAGCACATACTCGACGCCGGTATGAGCGACAGGATCGTATTCGGAGTTGATAACCCATGGTTTTCATACGATGCATATACCGGCAGTCTGATTTCCACCGGGATCGGAGATGATGAGCTGAAAAACATACTCTACCGCAATGCTGTCCGTGTACTGAAGCGGGCGGGAGTCACACTTCCGCAGTATCCTGAGGACTGAGCGCATGGATATTTCCCGTTACATTGCTCAGGTAAGTGAAAAGCCGCTTGACCGTATATGTACCGATGGCGGGTTGTGCGGCATTTTCCGTACTATCGCCGTCATAGGTGACAGTCTGTCCTCCGGCACCATGGAGTGCACTGATGACGACGGCAAGACTCATTACCCGGAGTTCTATGAATACTCGTGGGGACAGTATATTGCCCGTGCCATCGGAATGACCTTATATAATTTTTCAAAGGGCGGCATGACGGCCAAGGAATATGTCGAAAGCTTTGCTGAGAATCGAGGGTACTGGAATCCGGCGCTTGGGGCACAGGCGTATATACTGGCTCTGGGGTGCAACGATATTGACAAGAACCCCGATGTCGGCAGCATGTCAGACATATGCCCCGACGATTATTCCCGGAACGCAGACACCTTTGCCGGGAATTATGCACGTATTATACAGCGCTATAAGCAAATTCAGCCGAACGCCAAGTTTTTTGTTGTGACAATGCCGCGCGACGGCTGTGATGACGCACGCAACGCAATATGCAGCTCTCATGCGGACCTTCTGCGCGGTATGGCTGGGATGTTTGAAAATACCTATGTCATAGATCTGAACCGCTATGCCCCGGTGTATGATACCGGCTTCCGGAGCTCATTTTATCTTGGACGGACACACATGAATCCGGCCGGATATATACTTACTGCCCATATGATATCATCTTATATAGATTATATAATACGGCATAACCCCGATGATTTTGCGCAGGTGGGCTTCATTGGCACGCCATACCGTTATGATGTACCAACTTTACGTAAAACATAAGGAGATATCTGATGATTGACCACAGGGTTATACGTTCTTTTCTGATTTTTCTTGCCGCACTGATGTGCGTGAGCGCCATCGCTTGTACACGTAACAACAGTGCTCAGGTTGACACAACCACAGCAGCCTTCTCGGATTCCTCTTTGGCAGAAACAACACAGCAGAGCTATCTTGAAAGTCTTCCGGACGCCGATTACGGCAACCGAGCTTTCAATATTCTCGTACGCACACACAAAAAGTGGGAGATGCACGCACCAGACATAAACGGGCAGACTGTCAATGATGCGGTTCATGCCCGCAATATCGCAGTGAGCGACAAATACAATGTCATACTTAACATCATCGATGTGGCCGGCACATGGAATTCACGCGACAACTTCAAAAAGACGGTCAGCGCCAGTGTGCTTGCCGATGATGGCATGTACGATCTTGTTGCAAGCTGTATGTTTTACATGGCCGACCTGACAACCGAGAATTATTTTGCCAACCTGCTTGATATTGACACTCTCAATCTGAGCAATAATTGGTGGGCATCCGGTTTTGTGGAAAACAATACCGTCAACAATAAGCTGTACTACACCGTCGGGGAGGTATGTCTGACCATGTGGGACGGCATGTTTGTAATCGACTTTAACAAGGATATGGCCGAACAGCTGGGGCTACCCGATATGTATCAGCTGGTCAAGGATAAAAAATGGACGCTCGACAAGCTGTTTGAGTTTTCCGCTAACCGATACATTGACAATAATAGCGGCGGTACCAAGGACGACGGCGATACATACGGTTTCGTTACCAATGTCAACTGCCTGCGCCCGGTGATATACACCTCCGGTCTGCGCATATGCAAACTAAACGCCGATAACACCGCCACCATGACGCTGGGAGGAGAAAAATATCAGAATCTGTACAAAAAGCTGTATAACAATCTTCTTGAAACAGATTCATGCTATTACATGGCCGACACAGAGGCAAGCCTGAAGCTATTCAGCGAGGAGCGCACTCTGTTTTACTCCGCACGCAACTGGAACTGTGAGGGGCTACGCAAGCTGGAGATAAATTTCGGCATACTTCCGTATCCCATGTACGATGAAGGGCAGGAAAATTACATTTCAGTTACTGACGGCGACTGCTCGATGTTTTCAATCCTCAGTCGCGTGCGGGATGCCGATATGAGCGGCAGAATACTCGAGGCGCTGAGCGCCGAGAGCGCATATTCGGTTATTCCGCAATATTACGACTCAATTCTCAAGTACCGCAACGTCAACGACGAGGAGTCGGGTGAAATGCTTGACCTGATACGTGACACGCTGTTTATTGATTTCGGATTTGTTCACTCGCAGTCGATAGGTATGCCGTATCTGTTCCTGACAAATGCGCTCAGCGCCAAGCAAGGTTCAATATCCGGCGTATTCAAGGCGGAAAACGTCAAATACCAGAAACAGCTTGACATTATGATGCAGGCTTACGCCAAGGACAGCTGATATCTTTACGGTAAAAAAATAAAATATAAAACGGAGGCAAACATGAAAAAAGCATTTGTTCTGATTATTGCACTGGCAACGCTGGTGGCTTGCCTTGCGATTCCGGTCGGCGCGGCTGACGGAGACATCATTTACAGCGAGGATTTCAACTCGGCAAAGACGCTTGAAGAAATCGGCTGGACGGTCGAAAATGCACTGACCACATCGTCGGCCAAGTACACATTTGAAGGCGGTCAGTTGGTTATCGACAATCTTGATTCCACGGTCGGTACTTCGGTTGACAGCTTTGCCACCATCATTGATGGCGAGCTTATGAAGCCATATACTGCGGCTGATTATTCTTATCAGTGCACAGTGACCTATCTTGAGGCTGAGAATTCGGAACGTTACATGGCCTTCTTGGTCAACTACGACGGCGGTGGAAATTATTATTCGGTTGCGCCGATCAAGGCTTGCGGTTACGGCGCCAACCAGGCGCGTTTTATGGGCAAGTGGACGGGCGCTTACAAATGGAACTGCATGGATGAGCCGGGTAGCGGTCTGTGGATGTCGTCGCTGGACAAGGCAGACACTGTTGATGTTCCCATGATCACCAAGCTGTACGGCGAGGAATTCGATAAGGCATCCTACGCCATGCTTGGCCGGACCTTCACCGTCAGAGTGCAGGTCAGTACCGACAGGGGGCAGACTGTTTATATTACCCCGCTGGACGGTGTTAATGCCAGTAAAGAGATAAAGGTTTCGGAATACGGCCCGGAAGCATACGCTCTTTGGGGATGTACCGATGCATATGGGATTGGCATTATGACCTCGCTCAAGGTGAAGCTGGCGCTTGACGATCTTATCGTCTGGACGGGCACAGGTGCCGCACCGTCCATGCCGGTGAGCAACGTGCGTCCGTCAACTCCTGCTGAGACGACGGCAGACACTACATCGGCGGGGCCCGCCGACACCACGACTGCCGCGCCGGTTGACACCACGACTGCCGCGCCGGTTGACACCACGACCGTCCCCAAGGACACCTCCACGGCAGTTCCATCCGATACCACAACCGCTTCACTGTCGGACACTGCGACTCCATCCGTTACGACCACCGCCCCCGCAGACGACAGCAAGGGTTGCGGAGGCTCGGTAATTCCGACATTTGGGCTTGCAGGCTTTGCGGCAATAATCGCAATTGCCGGAGTTGCCAAAAAGAATAAAGAATAATTTATGTCACGCATCAAAATACATACGAGAATATTGGCGCTGACGTTGTGCTTTGTGATATTGATCCCGGCGCTTTTGAGCTGTGACTCACGCACATCTCCCAATGATCCGGCCGCCGTCACAACCGAATCCGGGGGCACCGAACAGTTGTCAGGCAACCTGCTTGCGATAGATTTTTCGGCATATACGCTGGTGCGCCCCGAGGTATGCAGTTCAACACTGCTTTCCGCGGCCTCACAGCTGAAAAAGTCGATCGACAGCATCACCGGCTCTGACCTTGCCATAAAGGACGATTTTGTCAAAAAAGGGACCGAGCTGCCGGATGATGCCCGCGAGATAGTTGTCGGTGCCACAAACCGGCCGCAGAGCACCGATGCGCTGGCGGGACTTAGCGGCGACAGCTTTGTCATTGCTGTCATGGGCAGCCGCATAGTAATAAACGGCACTACCGACTACATTATCGCGCAGGGCATGAATTATTTTGTGGAAAACTATGTACGTCCCAATGTGACTGGCAGCGCAAGCATAAGTCTTGACTCCGGGTTGCGCTTTGTAAGCTCACCGTATTCTTCCGTTTCGCTGATACAAGGCGGTAAGTGCCGATATACCGTGGTATACAGTTCCGAGCTTGATCCTACCGCGGATGAAAACGGCAAGGTGGATTATCAGGTCATGCTGGCGCAGAAGGTGATGAAAAAAATAAATGAAATCACCGGTGCCGCTGTCAGCCTTAAGGACGACTGGGTAAAGAACGGAACAGATACCGACTCAATGTACGAAATACTTATCGGAACAACATCAAGGCCGCAGTCGCTCGAGGTGCGTGACAGCCTCGGTATAGAGCAGTACGGCATCCGGGTCATCGGTAATAAGATAGTGGTCACAGGCTGGAACGAGCAGTCGATAGGACTTGCCGTGGACGATTTTTGCAGGCTGCTGTCCGAGAGTACGGTAAAAGATGATAAAGGCGGCAGCAACATCATACTGCTGTCGGACTACTCACAGACGGCATCGTATTCCGGCTGGACAGTAGACATTCCGGCATTTGAAGGCGGAAAGCTGGACGGCAGTGTCACCTGCAATCACGATCAACTCGAGTATTATTATACAGACGCTACCGAGCAGACGTTTCGTGACTACAGAAAAAAGCTGGAGGCGGCAGGGTATCGGCTGTACTGCGAAAACGCCATAGAAGGCAATCTGTTTGCAACGTACACCAACGAAACGAATATTATACATGCTTACTATGTCAAACATTCGGGTGTTGTACGCCTTATTACCGGGGCGCTAAAATCGTCGCCCGCACTGCCGGATAACGTGTCTGGACGGCCGGAGTATACCAAGGTGGCCGAGCCGGCTGTCACCCAAATGGTGTTGGACTACGACGAAGGCGATCTTGGTAACTGCTACATTCTGACGCTGGAGGACGGTAGCTTTATCGTGTTCGACGGTGGCTGTAATGTCGGCCAAAAGGACCACATACGGTTATACAATCTGCTCAAAAAGCTCAACAAGCGCCCGGACGGCAAGATAGTCATTGCAGCCTGGGTACTGTCGCATGTTCACGCAGATCATTTCTTGGGATTTTATCAGATGTGCATTACCTACGGAACCGACATAAAAGTGGAACAGCTGATATGCAATACCCCGGACGAGACGGTATACTACAATTCCTATAATCCGAATCTGTACATGGAAAACGGCACTTTTGAAAAAGCGGCCAAGGCGGTCGGCGGCATAAGACTGGTCAAGCCGCACACGGGAATGAAATTCTGGGTGCGCAACGTCGAGTTTGAGGTGCTGTATACGCAGGAGGATCTGTACCCCAGCAGGTTAAATTTCTTCAACGAGTCCACTATGGTGGTAAGGACCACTGTGGCGGGGCAGAGCATAATCTGGCTGGGGGATATACGCGAGCTTGCATCAGAGACTTTGTGCAAAATGTATGGTGATTATCTGAAAAGTGATATAGTGCAGGTCGCACATCACGGCTGGGACGGAGCAACTGTTCAGCTTTACAGTCTGATACGGGCTGAGGTGGCACTGTGGCCCTGCAGCATGAATCAATACAAAAGCCAGACGGCCGGTACGCGAAATGACTGGTTTTATCCGACCAACTACTACCTTGTTAATAATACCGGCCTTAAGGAGGTATTTGTGGCCGACATTCACAACGTAACTCTTCCGCTGCCGTATAAAGCGGGCAGCGGCAGGGCAGTACAGTTCGATGTCCCGTTGTCATGATACCAGATACGAAAATACCCTCCGGGAGCACTGCCCGGAGGGATATTTTCATGCATTATCTCAGCGTTTTGTATGCCTGACGAAATAACGCCCGCAATGGACGTTTCTCAAATACGGCATCTGCGGGCGTTTGATAATCACTCGGCTTTTCTGATTTCGGTTCTGACCTGATCGGCAGAATCCACCTTTATATAATGATAGCGGCAGTCGAGATACGACTGATTTTCCTCGACCCTGCGTACCATTTGGTCATAAACTCGGTTGCGCAGCTCCTCGACTGCCTGACGGTGCGGCAGATCGGGGTTGGGATAAAATGGGCCATCAAAATATATTACCGGCTTGGAGCGGCCGTCCTTTCGTTTGCGGTATACGGTGGTTTTGACAAAACATGGTGCGTTGAGTTTTACCGGATAATAAAATGAAACGCTCGGAAAACTGCGGATCTTATTGTATTTCGGCCAGATGTGCGCTTCGGGGAATATTGCAATTGGACAGCCGCGCTCATACAGTGTGTTTATGCTTTCAATAAAATCTGCGTAGTTGTTTTTTGAGCAGGGCGTCGGCAACGCACCAAGCAGACGTACAAGCGTTTTCATTCCCTTGATGCTGATAGAGTCAGGGTGTGCGACGGTGTAGCACTGCCTGGGATAAGCGGACAGCGGCGCACTCACGGCGTCCATGACGCGGGAGGTGTGGTTGCTGTATATAAAGCAACCATGGCTTTTGTCATTCCGGCGGCGGATGATCTTTTTGTTTTTCATGGGAATATGGGCGAAGGTATGCTCTCCAAGCGAGATAATAAACAAAATAAAATGATATACTATCGGCTTCATTACGCGGAAGACGGGATTTTGTGGGAGATACTTGAAATCGTCAGGCGTTTTCCGGGAGTCGATGCCCGTGTTGGCAAAATCATCGTTGATCTCATCAAAATAATAGTAGAAATATTCTTTATTTTTCATCCGTGATGTCCTTTGAAAATGAAAATCATGTAAAAGTGCCGTTTCAAGTATTATATCATATATGCGTCCAAAAAGCAACCTCGTGATGTAAGATAGTTAAACCGTGCATAAGCAATTGGCTTTGTACGGTATGCCGGCAGTGCACATATCTCCTCTTGACGCGGTGCGCTTTTTTTGATATAATTGGAATATAAAGCGTAATATTTGCATAGTCGTGCCAAAATGCCGCATATTGCGGACAAATATTTGCATATTTGCGAAAGGACAGACCATGATATACCAGCCGCCGTTTTTCGGAGAAAATAAATATCTTGTATCAACGCACTATACCGAGTTCCCATATCACTGGCACAAGGAGATAGAGGTGTTATGGTGTGTGCAGGGAAGTGTCAGCGTACACATTGAGGGAAAGGAATACCGCCTTGAGACCGGAGAGGGGGTCTTTATAAACAGTGCAGAGGAGCACAGCATCTCCTCGTTCAAGGATAACGGCAAGCTGTTGGTTATCGAGGTAGGAGAGGCATTGCTCGGCAAACGCTTCAGTTTGTTTCTCGACCATGTTTACCCCGTACACAGGCTACCGTTGGAAGGCGGAGAAGACTGGCAGAATGAGATCAGGCGTTTGCTCAGCGGGCTGTTGCGGGAATATCCGTCGGGGCATATGTCGGAGGGAAGGCTGTTGGTCCGCGGATATCTGTATGAGCTGACCGGGTTGCTGTACCGTCACCTCCCCATGATAGATGTGAATAACGAAAAGCAGAAAAAGCAGTTGATGTACTTAATGAATATTCAGCCTGCGCTGGATTATACAGAGCATAATTTCGGCAATCAGATTACGGTCGGCATGGCAGCCAACGCCGCAAATTATGAGCGTACCAGCTTTTGCCGCGTCTTCCGCATGGCCACGGGCGTGACGTTTTTGCAGTATCTCAACAGTCGCCGCATAGATGAAGCCAAAATGCTGCTGCGCGGCAGTGCGCTGTCAATTCAGGAGATCGGCGAGCGGTGCGGCATGCCGCGAGCGAAAACATTCAGCCGCGTATTTCGGCAGTATTGCGGCATGACGCCGTCCGAGTATCGCAGGGGACACTGATGATGTGTGTTATTGTCCGCAATAAAACAAAGCCGCAGAGCTGTATTGATCTGCGGCTTATAATATTTATGAATGTTTATGTATGATTGCGTCGGCGGGGAGGCCGTGAAAACTCCTCGCCGTGGCCCAGCTCTCCGTTTTCATCTTCACCAAGATAGCGGCGCGCCTGAGTTGAAAACAGTTCAAAATAGCGTCCGCGGTTGGCCATCAGCTGTTTGTGGTCGCCTTCCTCGATTATCTGTCCGTATTCCAGCACCACGATTTTTGACGCTACCGTTGCACTTGACAGCCTGTGGGATACGAAAATAGTCATTTTGTCCTTGCGCAGCTTGTCAAATTGGTTGAAGATCTCCTGCTCCGACATGGGGTCGAGAGAAGCTGTCGGTTCATCGAGAATAAGTATATCCGAATCACTGTAGAAGGCGCGCGCAACAGCCAGCTTTTGCCACTGTCCGCCGGACAGCTCTATTCCGTTTTGCTCGAAAATACGCATGAGCGGTGTGTCATAGCCTTCCGGCAGACGGGAAATGTATTCGTCAGCTGCGCTCTGTATCGCGGCATCGCGAATTTCGTCAGGATCTGATGGCTTGGAAATATCTCCGAAGTGAATGTTATCCGAAACTGTTACGGCGTACTTGCCGAAGTCCTGGAAAATTATTCCGAACAGACGGTACAGGTCCTTTACATCGTACTCGCGAATGTCACGGCCGTCCAGCAGTATACGTCCTTCGGTTGGATCGTAAAGCCGCGTCAGCAGCTTAATAAGCGTTGTTTTTCCGGCACCGTTCAGACCCACCAGCACAACTGTTTCGCCCGGGCGCAGTGTAAGGTTGATGTTTTTCAACACCATACGGTCGGTCCCGGGGTAGGCAAAGCTGACGTTTTCAAACACAACCGTGTGCGGTACATTGTGATGAACCGGCTCGGGCGGCTGCTTGGCAGAAACGATTGTCTGTTTTTCCTTCATGAACGAGATCAGGTTGTCTATGAACAATGTTCCTTCGTATATGGTTGCCGACACGCTGATAAGCGATGTTACCCCGCTTGCAATGGAGGAAAGCGCCCCGGTGTAGAGCGAATAATCACCGATTTTGAACAGTCCGCGGAACACTCCGAGTGCTATCAGCGCGTAGCAGAAGCAGTTTACCAATGCGGAAATTACCGCAATTACTATGTGCCACACGCTTTCCTGCAGTATAAGCCTGCGCAGCCCGGAATAATAGTGCGCGAACACATTGTCATATCGCTGGATAAATGTGTCTGAAAGGTCGTACATGCGTATTTCCTTGATCATGTCCTTGTTGACCAGCAGATTTGAATAATAGTTCATCTGGCGCCGGTCCTTGGAGCGGAAGCGCATGTAATTGAAATTCTTTTTGCGGTATATGAAGCTGATTATTGCCGACGGCACCGACACGACGGCAATCAGAAGTGCCGTCCACCACATACCCGGCGCAGTGGCCAGTATAATAATGTAGCTGACAAGGCTTATGGTGGTGCTTATTACCGAAAATGTCGAGCTGAGTATCGATATCGGGCGGTTACCCGCCTCACGGTTGGCATTTTCCAGCTTTTCGTAGAAATCCGGAATATCAAACGAGGCGAGGTCGAGCGTTTTTGCCTTATTCATGATCTCCAGCTTGACGTAGCGTACCACTTTTTCACCGGCAATACGCGTTACGGCGTTTGAAATGCGGTTGACCACTCGGTTCAGTATTCGGTAAGAAAACAGTATGATAAGCAGCGCAAATACAGCCGATCCAACAAAATCTCTTACGGACTCAATGCCGGTTGACAGCTGATAATCGGATTGCAGCTGGTTGAGTATGTTTTTTGATATTAGCGAGCCGACCACGGGCATAACGCCCTCAAACAGTGCCACGAAGCACATCATGAACAGTATCCACGGCCCCGACTTCCATACAAGTCCGAAAATATAGAACAGTCGGTAGAAAAAACCGCCGAACAGCTCACGCAGAAAACGCGGGACATCACGTATGTTCTTGGGGGGAGAAACACGCTCGTACTTGAAATTGCTGCCGGGGCCGGGACCGGGGCCCATAGATCCTGTCATATACATTCCTTCTTTACTGTTTATTTTAGCGAGGCTATTATATCACAAAATAGTTGCACGCGCAACCATTTTAAAGAAAAAAGTTAAAATCATGTTGATTTTTTATGAGTAATAGTGTACAATGAAAGAAAACGAAAGGACTTTTGCATTATGAAGCCATGCTTTGTCCCGGCAGACATTTTATTGCCGGATTTCAAATATACAGACGGAGAAAAATGGGCAGTAGTCGCATGCGATCAGTTCACCAGCCAACCGGAATACTGGGAGGCTGCCCGCCGTTTTGTCGGAAACGCACCCTCAACGCTTGACCTTATACTTCCCGAGGCCTATCTCGATCGGCAGGACGAGTTGCTGCCCGATATCTCGCGTCATATGGAGCAGTACAGTAAGACATTGCTGCGCGAGCATCGCTCAACATACATATATATTGAGCGCACACAGTCGGACGGACGTGTCAGACGCGGTCTGGTCGGTGCCGTTGATCTTGAATGCTACGACTGGCACCGCGGCGCGACGACCGCTGTCCGCGCTACCGAGGGCACGGTGCCGGAGCGAATACCGCCCCGCGTCCGTATACGCGAGAGTGCTTCTATAGAGCTGCCGCACATCATGCTGCTCATAGATGACCCCACACGTCACATTATCGAGTCGCTGACGGCGCTCAAAGAACAGCTGACACCTGCTTATAATTTCGACCTTATGGCAGGGGGCGGACATGTACGCGGCTGGTTCGTCGGCGGCGACCGTGCCGCTTGGCTGACGGAGGCCATTTCGTCGCTTTCGGGCGATGGGGGAATGACGATCGCGGTCGGTGACGGCAATCATTCGTTGGCAACCGCCAAAACAGTGTATGAAAATCTCAAGTCCCGCATAGGCGCCGCCGCGGCCTCACACCCCGCGCGTTATGCGCTGGCCGAGTTGGTCAATATACATGACGACGCACTTGATTTCGAACCCATCTACCGTACGGTTTCGGGCGTTCCGGCAGAGCAGTTTATCTCGGATCTTGAAGCATATATTGCGTCACTTGGCGGTAATGAGTCACCGCAGCAGATTGAATACGTGTGCGGCCGTCTGTCCGGTACTATTAAGGTCAGCCGCCCTGTTTCCAGCCTTACGGTCGGAACGGTACAGCACTTCCTGGATGAATATGTCCCGGCTCATGACGGCTGTGAGGTCGACTATATTCACGGTGAAGCTAATGTCCGTGAGCTGGCGGCGTCCGGCGCGTGCGTGGGGCTGTTGTTCGACGGCATGGCAAAGTCGGAGCTTTTCCGTGCGGTCGAGCTTGACGGTGCGCTTCCACGTAAGACATTTTCCATGGGCCATGCCGAGGATAAGCGTTATTATATTGAGGCACGCCGCATAATCGAGTGACGGAGTATCAAAAAATCGGCACCATATTAAAAAAATTTGAAAAAACTATTGCAAAAAACAAAAATATATGGTATAATCCTTTGGTAATGTGTGAATTAGTCATTTTACCGTAAAGCGAGGTGTTAAATAATGAAGGAAGGTATCCATCCCCAGTACCAAGAAACCGTAATCAAATGTGCTTGCGGCGAAACTGTGAAGACCAGATCCACCAAAGGCGGAGAGATCAGAGTTGATATCTGCTCCAAGTGCCATCCCTTCTTCACTGGTAAGCAGAAATTCGTGGATTCCGGCGGACGTGTCGATAAGTTCAAAAAGAGACTCGAAACCAGCGGAAAATAAAATCGAAAAAAATGCAGGCAAGGAATGTCGCCGTCAGTGGCGCATTGCTTGCCGATTTTTATGCCGGAGGTGATAACTATGGAAAACATTGAAATGACAAAAGCAGTGCTTGTGGCACTTGCACCGACGACACGAGAGTCCGAGGCGGCAGAGCGGTCGCTTTGTGAGCTGGAGCGCCTGCTTGACACGGCAGGAGGGCAGTGCGCCGCAAAGATGATACAGGTGCGTGACAATCCTGAGCCGGCGACCTATATCGGAAGCGGAAAGCTCGGTGAGCTGGCCGAGCTGTGCCGCGCGCAGGAGGTAGGGCTGGTGGTATTTGACTGTGAGCTGTCGCCGTCGCAGATACGCAACATTGAGGACGGTCTTGGCGATGATGTGCGCGTAATAGACCGCTCAATGCTGATACTTGACATATTTGCCCTTCATGCCACAACGGGCGAGGGCAAGCTGCAGGTCGAACTGGCACAGCTCAAATATTCAGCCCCCAGGCTCACCGGTCACGGAAAAGACATGTCACGTTTGGGCGGCGGTATCGGCACGCGAGGACCGGGTGAGAGCAAGCTGGAGTCAGACCGCCGGCATCTCAAGCGCCGTATCGACGCGCTGGAGCAGGAGCTGGAGCGCCTGGAGAAAAACCGCCGTACAATGCGTACATCACGTGAGCGCAGCGGCATAAAAAAAGTAGCCATTGTTGGCTACACCAATGCGGGCAAGTCTACATTGCTCAACCGACTGACTGACGCCGGGATACTTGCCGAGGACAAGCTGTTTGCCACGCTCGATCCGACAACGCGGCGCTACACTTTGCCGTGCGGTGAGGAAATACTGCTGACAGACACCGTCGGATTTATACGCAAGCTGCCGCACCATCTTATCGAAGCCTTCAAGTCCACGTTGGATGAAGCGGTCTGCGCCGACATACTGCTTATAATCATTGACGCGTCCGACCCGGAGTGCCGTGAGCAGCTTGAGGTTACCGAACAGCTGCTGAACGAGCTTGGCGCGGCAGACAAGCCGACGCTGTATGTTTTCAACAAATGCGACCGCGGCGCCTCCGAGGTCCTGAGGACAGGACAGCCGAATCAGTCTGCGGTATGGATCTCTGCCGCAACCGGGCAGGGAATCGACGGCTTTGTCGACCGGCTGGAGCAGCTTGTGCTGGCAGGCAAAAGACGTGTAAGCTATATGTTTCCGCACTCTGCACAGGGCTTTGTAAGCCAGCTTTACCGTGACGCCGTGGTCGAGAGCTGTGAGTATGTAGGTGACGGCTGCCGTGTCACGGCGGTGGTCGATATGCGCACGCAGGGACGATTGCGCGAATTTGAGGTGTGAACGCCATGCCGGGTGAAATTTACACGACCCTGGCCGGCTACGGCCGCAGCGAGTATGAGGAGAAGCGCTCGCTGTTTATCGGACAGGCGGTGCATGTAACCACCGAGGAGGCTGCCGCAGCCCACCTAAAGCGTGTCAGGACAGAGTATCATGACGCAAGACATCATGTGTATGCGTATGTTTTGCGCGGCGGCGCCGTACGCTATTCGGACGACGGTGAGCCGCAAGGCAGTGCCGGTCTTCCGGTGCTTGACTGCATACGTAAGGCGGATGTTGAGGATGCATGCGTGGTCGTAACGCGCTATTTTGGCGGAATACTGCTTGGCACGGGAGGACTTTTGCGTGCTTATACCAAAGCGGCAG
>ENA-ORSL01001651-ORSL01001651.1-human-gut-metagenome-genome-assembly--contig:-NODE-1651-length-18136-cov-4.560201_pt1 | contig 18136 bp, 14 predicted proteins | sample MGYA00242190_ERZ509157 | MGnify/ENA primary metagenome ERZ509157 (study PRJEB26280, sample SAMEA2338664) | human gut metagenome | biome: human gut; feature: human-associated habitat; material: faeces...
GGCTTGAACTTGTAAGCGCCATGTCTCGTGCCGATGGCGATGGCAAGGGAGTCGCAGCCGGTCTTGGAGACGAATTCCTCGACTTCTTCGGGATGGGTGTAGGACGCCTCGTGCGCGGCGACCTTGACCTCGTCCTCGATACCGGCGAGGGTGCCGAGCTCGGCCTCGACCACGACGCCGTGGTCATGTGCGTACTCGACGACCTTCTTCGTGATCTCGATATTTTCGGCAAAGGGCTTGGAGGAGGCGTCGATCATGACGGAGGTGAAGCCGCCGTCGATGCAGCTCTTGCAGGTCTCAAAATCGGGACCGTGGTCCAGATGCAGCGCGATGGGAATGTCGGGGTTCTCGATGACAGCCGCTTCGACCAGCTTCACGAGATAGGTGTGGTTCGCATAGGCGCGCGCGCCCTTGGAAACCTGAAGAATGACGGGAGCCTTGACCTCGTTGCAGGCCTCGGTGATGCCCTGAACGATCTCCATGTTGTTGACGTTGAATGCGCCGATGGCATAGCCGCCCGCATACGCATTCTTGAACATTTCGGTAGTAGTTACCAGTGGCATAATGAACACTCCTTTATATCGGGAGGGCGGGAAGAATCTTCCGCCTTCCTTAAATTTTCGCCCATATTATAGCATAAAGTGCGGAGAAAGCAAGAGCGGCGCTTCGATTTCTTAGATTAAAACCGAAAAAGCGACGTGTAGAAAGCTCTCCGCTGTGCAAAACAGACAAACCAAACAGCGCCGCGGGGAAATCCCGCGGCGCTTCAGCGTGTCGAAAAACCCTTTTCGGCACGCTGACAGACTGCGAAAAAGTTCGGAAGACAAGCAACTCACACCCGTCGGCGTACATAGGTACGGTAGGGCGTGAGTTGCGCAGTAAGTCAAAATCCTTGCGAAGCAAGCCTGTTTTTGACTATAAAGTTCGGAATTCTCCGTTTTTGCAAATCAAAACGCAGAGAACAAAACCCCAAAATTGTTAACCGATTTTGACGATTACGGACTTTTTTGACAGTCTGCAGCGCCGCAGGGAAATCCCGCGGCGCTTCGGTTTTACAGCAGCGCTTCGTCGTAGATTGCGCGGATGCCGCCGATGAACTTCGGACGGACACGGGCGGCAAGCAGGATCGCGCTGCCGATATGATCGATGCCGAGACGCAGCGGAACGGCGACCTGCTTCAGGTGCATTCCGATGAGTGTACCGCCGATGTCCATGCCCGCGTCGGCGCGGATGGATTCTACGGCGATGGGGTCACGGAAGGCATGATAGGCGGCGGTGGCGAACGAACCGCCCGCCTTGGGCTGCGGGACGACGTTGACCGGCTCCGCGTTCGGGAGCGCTGCCCGCTCGATGATGATGGCGCGGTTCAGATGCTCGCAGCACTGCGCGGCAAGATAGACCCCGTGCTCGGAAAACACGGCGTGAATTGCCTCAAATACGACCTTTGCCACCTCGGGACGGGAGTCCGAGCCGATACGGCTGCCGCAGATCTCGCTCGTCGAGCAGCCGACGACGGCGATCTGCCCGGGCTTCAGCTTTGCCTTTTCCACCAATGCGAGCGCAGCCTGCGTCGCTTGTTGCTTCAGTTCATCCATTGACATTCACCTTCTCCAACGTATTGCTCTCCCGCAGAGCCGCGGCAAGCGCGACCGCCGCGACAAGCCCGATTGCCCCCTGCAAAAGATTTCCCGGGATGCTCGTTGCTGCGGCAAGCCCCTTGCCGAGGATCAGCCAAGCGTAGGCAAAGTAGCCGAGCACCATCCAAAGCTCCGCCGCCGCGCCGCCGACGATCTCGCCGAGATAACGGTGCTTTTTCCCGAGCTGCCGATACAGCAGCGCGGCGAGCACAGCCATCAGCGCCTTGATGAGCAGCGTCCCGGGGACATAGTGCATATATCCTGCCAAAAAATCCGCCAGTGCCGAGCCGACACCGCCCGCGAATGCGCCGAACCACGGTCCGAGCACCCATGCGCCGAGCAGCACGAAGCAGTCGCCGATATTGACATAGCCCTGTGTTGCGGGCATTTGAATCTGAATGAGCATGGTGGCGACGCAGGTCAAAGCGGTAAACAGCGCCGTCAGCACCATTTTTTTCAGGGTAAATTGTCGTTTCATTTCGTTTTCTCCCTTGCTTTTTCGGAATAAAGCGATTATACTCCAAATTGGTATGATGAAAAGAGCCAAAACGATATATTTTGATAATACCAGTCAAGGAGAACAAAAATGCTGACCTACACACTGGAAAAGGGGAGCGGCAAGAGCCTGTATGCCGCGTTATACGAGCTGATCCGCGAGGACATCCGCGCGGGACGGCTTGCGGCGGGAACGCGGCTGCCCTCCCGTCGGACGCTTGCCGCCAACCTCGGCGTGAGCACCGTTACGGTGGAGAGCGCTTATGCGCAGCTCATTGCCGAGGGCTACGCCGAGTCAAAGGAGCGCAGCGGCGTGTTTGTCTGCGCGATCGGCACGGCGCCCCTGCCATCGGAGCGCTCGGAGCTGCTGCTTGCCGCGGTGCGGGAGGAAAAACCGCTGCTCGATCTGAGCGGCGGCGGGGGAGAGGATGTGCCGTTTCCGTTTTCCGTCTGGGCGCGGACAATGCGCACCGTGATCTCCGAGCGCGGCGCGGCGCTGCTGCATCCGGTCGATTTTCGCGGTGCGACGGAGCTGCGGGAGGCAATCGCGGAGCACCTTTACCATGTGCGCGGGCTGCGCGTCTCGGCGGAGCAGATCGTCGTCGGCGCGGGCAACGAGTACCTTTACGGCTTGATGGTGCAGCCGCTACGCTGTGGAGGACCCCGGGTACCCCAAGATTACGGGCATCTATCGGGCAAACGATGTTTCCGTCGCGCACATCCCGCTCGACGGCGAGGGGATGAGCGTCCGCGCGTTGGAGAACAGCGGGGCGCAGATCGCGCACATTTCGCCCGCGCACCATTTCCCGACCGGTATCGTCATGCCTGCCCGCCGCCGCGGGGAGCTGCTGATGTGGGCGTATGCGCAGGCGGAGCGGTATATTCTTGAGGACGATTACGACAGTGAGCTGCGCCATTCGGGGAAGCCTCTGCCGCCGCTGTTTTCGCTTGACACGCGGCAGCGGGTGCTGTATCTGAGTACCTTCTCGCAAACCATCGCGCCGTCGCTGCGTATCGCCTATGTCTGTCTGCCGCCGCAGCTTTTGACGCGTCTGCGCGAGCGGCTGAGCTTTTACTCCTGCGCTGTGCCGACCTTTGAACAGTACACGCTTGCCCGCTTTATTTCGTCGGGCGACTACGAGCGCCACCTCAACCGTCTGCGCAAGCGCTATCGCGAAAAACGCGCCGCCCTGCTCTCCATGGTGGAGGACAGTCCGCTGCACGGGCGCTGCCGCGTGCTGGAGGAAAATGCGGGGGCGCATTTCCTGCTGCATTTGCAGACCGAGCACTCGGACGCGCTGCTGAAAAAACGGGCGGCGGAGGCGGGACTTGCCGTGCGCTTTCTGAGCGATTATCGGGCGCAGGGCGGCAACACGGGCAGCATGGTTCTGAACTATGCCTGCCTCGATACAGCGCTTGTTCCCAAGGCGTTGGAGACGATTGCCTCGCTGCTCTAAGCGGATTCAATCAATTCGTAGAGCTGCTTCAGGAGGATGACGGCGAAGGGAAGCAGGATCATTCCGAGAATACCGAACAGCCGATACCCGGCATAGAGAGCGGCAAGGGTTACAAGCGGATTCAGACCGATCTGCTTGCCGAGAAAGCGCGGCTCCAAAAACGCCCGACTGACCGAGCACAGCGCGTAGAGCACCAGCAGCCCGACCCCGAGCACGGTATTTCCGCGCAGGAACGAGATCACGCCCCACGGAATCAGCACCGTGCCCGCGCCGAACACCGGAAGCGCATCGACCGCCGCGATCAGCAGCGCAGTCGGCAGGGCGTTGCGGAGACCGAGAATCAGCAGTCCCGCCGCTGTCAGACCCAGTATGACCAGCGAGAGGCGAAGCTGCGTTTTGAGGTAGGCTCCCAGCGCCGTCCGCAGCTTTTTGAGGATATTTCGCCCGCGCACCCGCCAGTGCTCCGGTATGTGGCGGTCAAGAAAGGCTTGCAGCTTTCCACGCTCCGAGGAAAACAGGTACGCCGACAGCAGCAGCGTCAGCGTGAACAGCAGGATGTCCGGCACGCTCATCAAAATTCTTCCCGCGAGCGACAGCACCCAATCCGAGAGCCTCCCCGCGATTACGCTGCTGCCGGCAAATAATCGGTCGAGCCACTGCACCGCGGGCGCAGATAACCCGTCGGGCAGCCGTCCCACCAAGCGCAGGAGGGAGGCCTCCAGTCCGCGCATCGGCTCCGACAGTGAGGTCAGAAGCGCGGGCAGCCGTTCGCCAAGCCGTTCCAGCCCGACGAACAGCCCCCGACCCAAGAGCCAAACGATACCGCCGATCGCTGCGGCAACGGCGGTAACGGACAAAAACGAGGCGAACGGAAGGCGCTTTTTCAGTTGCCGCTCCAAAGGCAGCGAGAGCCGCGAGATGCCCCAGCCCAGCAAAAACGGCAGACCGATGGGAAGCAGGAGTTTTGCCGTCAGCCAAACGCCGAGGATCCCGCCCAACGCATAGAGCAGGAGCTTCCGAATTTTTTTCATACGGACGACCTTTCCCGGCTTGCAAAGCTTGCCGTTATGTGGTAGAATGTGCCTGAAAGAAGAACAAATGCGTACAAATCGCGCACAGGAGGCGGACAACATGAAGCAGCTCCCCAAATACTATATCGTTGAGGCAACGGCACTTCCGGAGGTCTTTCTGAAGGTCGCGGAGGCAAAATGGATGCTCGAAACGGGTGAGGCGAGGACTGTCGGCGAGGCAACGCGTGCGACGGGGATCAGCCGCAGCGCGTTTTATAAGTACCGTGATGCAATTTCGCCGTTTCAGAACCTGATGGCGGGACGGATTTTGACGTTCCATTTTATTCTGCGGGACACGACGGGTCTGCTGTCTTCGATACTATCCATTTTTGCCCAATTCGGCGCAAATATACTCACGATCAATCAGACCATTCCGACCGGCGGCTGCGCTTCGGTGACGATCTCTGCGGAGACGCTTGCCATGGAGCAGAGCGCCGAGACGCTTCTGCGGACCCTGCAGCAGATAGAGGGCGTAATCAAGGGCGAGATTTTGGCGGGCTGAAACGGCAGTCCGTGGCTTCACTGCCGACAAGATAGGGAGGAAATGATATGAAGCATTGGATACTTCGGGTACTGGCAGCGCTTTTGGTGCTTGTGACGGCGGCGGGACTGCTGCCTGCGGCTGCCTTTGCGAAGGAAGCTGAAAGAGGCGCAAGCATCGGTGCCGCAAGCGCTGCGGCGCTGGCGGAGGCGCTGCGGGAGGCAAAGAGCGGCGACACGGTCCGCGTGGAGGCGGACATTACCCTTACGGAGGACCTGACCGTTCCCGAGGGCGTGACGCTGCTGATCCCCTGTGTCGAAAGCGATGTCGGCTACATTGACCGCGACGACGGCAACGGCGGTATCATCCGCTTCAATCAGGACGGAACGGACACGGCGGGGAACACCGGTGTCGGTCCGAACGCCTACCGCTACCGCCTGCTGACCGTGCCGCAGGGAGTTACACTGACCGTGAACGGTACCCTGATGGTCAATGCGGTGACGGGTCGCCCTGTCGATGAGTATGTGGAGCAGGATGTCACCGGCGGCTACGGTGAGCTCGGGCTGGAGGGCACGATTATCGTGAACGGCACGCTGGAAAGCTTCGGCTATATCCGCGGCAGCGGCACGATCACCGCAAACGACGGCGCGACGGTCGGCGACCTCTATGTCGTCCGCCATTGGCGCAGCGCGAACAAGGCAATCCAGACCGTCCCGTATGCCTACCCGATGAACGAATATGACCTGCACAATATTGAAAGCAAGCTGATCGTTCACAGCGGGGCGACCTATACCGCTCTCGTGAAGCTTTTTGCGGGCACCCGCTACCGCTACACCCGCTTCCCGCAGTTTGACAAGAGCAACGGCTTGCTCCGTCCGAGGGACGGCGCGATCCTGACCAAGACCTACCTTAACGGCAGAGAGAAGTGGAGCATTGACGGCGGCGCAGACTTTGCCTCCAGCACACTGAAGCTTCTCGGGATTACGCTCTCCACCGGCATGAATTACTTCGTCTACCCCATCGACGGCGATATTGACTTTGAACTACGCGGCGGCGAGTACCGCATTTGCAACGACTTCAAGTTCCTGCCCGGGGCGACGATGCGGGTGTATCGGGGCGCGTCCGTAGAGATCACGCAAAAGCATATTCTTGCTTTCTATGATAAATTCGACGACCGAAAATATTACAGCGACGGCACGGCATATCCCGCCGACCGCAGTCCCGCTGTTTTAGCGATCGCAAAGGGCGCCGTCCTGACGAACAACGGCACCTTTGCGGGCAATATCGACGGCACGGTGGAGAGCGTTCGCCTCGGCGAGCAGTCCGCCCCCGCAACGACCTATCCCTCCTATGAAAACGGACCGTGGAGCGTAAAGACCTACGAGGCAAACGGCAGCAAGGAGGGCGCGGAGGTCTATGTGAGGACGCTGGACTTCTCCCTGCGTTATGTGACGCACAACCACGTTATGACGTATGTCGCGGAGAAAAAGGTATCCTGCACCGAGAACGGAAATTCCGCGTATTATTACTGCGAGCTTTGCGATAAATACTTTGCCGATGCCGCCGGAGCACGGGAAATCTCCAAGGACAGCCTGACGATCCCCGCGACGGGGCACGACCTGCGCTATACGGCGGAGGGCGCGGTGATGACCGAGGTCTGCTCGCGCGGCGACCATACCGCGACCGCGACTCTGACCGCAGCCGACGCGGTGTACAGCGGCGAGGCGGTCGGCACGGCGGCGGTCACATATTCCGATGGCTGGCTCGGCGGCGAGCTGACCGTGACCTATGCGAACAATGTCAGCGCGGGTACTGCGACCGCGACCGTGACTAAGGCGGGCGCGACGGCTGCCGTCAGATTTGAAATTGCGAAGTGCGCCGACTGCACGCTTGCGCTCGGCAGTCTTAACCAGACGATCGAGCGGCTTTCGCCGGTCACGGTGACAGTCTCGCCGAAGGACCCGACAGCAAAGAGCACAGTGGAGTACTTCGTGAACGACGCTTGGACGACGGAGCCGCCGACACAGCTCGGCACTTATCCGGTCCGCGCACGGGTGACGGCAAGCGAAAACCTTGCCCTCTCGGAGAGCTACACCGAGGCGACGCTGACGATCTCAAAGGATCTGCCGCCGATCGAGGTCATTTACAATGCGGACGGCTCGATCACGGTGATTTTGAATAAGATTACCTCCGACCCCGTGAAGCTCCCGCTGACCGTTCCGAAGGGAACGCCGATTCGCTTTATCCTGCGTGCGGAGGTTGACAGCGCTGCCGCGGAGCTTCCGCTTGCGCAGCTTTCGGAGAGCAGCGTCGTTGTCCGCGTGGCTGCCGACGGGAGCGAAAGCGTTCTCCCGATGACGCCGATGACGAAAAGCGGCATTGTTGCCGAGATTACCGGCAGCATGACCCTCAAGGTCATTGACAACGCGCAGCACTATAAGGACGCGAACGGCTGGGCAAGCGGCGCGATCAGCTTTGTCTCGTCCCGCAAGCTGTTTAACGGCGTGGGTGCCGATCGCTTTGACCAAAAGGGGACAATGACGCGCGGAATGCTCGTGACGGTCATTCACCGCATGGAGGGTAAGCCCACACCCGTCGGGACGCACAGCTTCGGCGACGTTCCGAGCGGCACTTGGTTCTCCGAGGCGGTCAGATGGGCAGCGGGCGCGGGCGTCGTGACCGGCTACAGCAAGACCGTCTTTGCTCCCGACGACCCGATCACGCGCGAGCAGATGGTTGCCATGCTGTACCGTAGGTCGGGAAGCCCGAAAACGGCTTACGTTGAGACGGGTGCCTCCGCGTGGGCGAGGGACGCCATGTCGTGGGCTGTTTCCATCGGCTTGATCCAAGGCAGCGAGAAGGGCTACGCGCCGAAGGATAACGCGACCCGTGCCGAGGCTGCCGCCATTTTGATGCGGTTTATCAATCTTACGACATAAATTGACAGCGATTTTAAGGTCAGGCGGCGTTGGTCCGTCTGACCTATTTTTTGCGGAAATATTACGATGCTAATAAGTACATATTATATATATTCGCGCCCGCCCGTAATTTATTAGACCTTCGTCGAAATGTGTAAAATAGGGTTGAAAAATCAAGCAAAACCTGTTACAATAATGATGATTGTGGGATACTCTACGTTTATAGAATTTAACTAATAAAATGACATTTTACTTAGCATGTTATTTACGACGGAAAATAACGGAGATTCTGCTTTTACCAGCCGACGGTGCGCCGTATACGGCTGTGCGGAACAAAGGAGAGAACGTCGATCATGAAAAAAGCGACAATGCTTCTGACCGCAGTGCTGCTGCTCGGTCTGCTGGCGGGGCTGCTGTGTCTGCCTGCCGCCGCTGCCTCCGGAACGCCCGACGAGACCGTAACGGTCCTCTTTGCGTTCTCGGATGCCTACGGCGCAAGCGGCGGGATCACCTATTCCAACCCCGACCTGTTTTCCGCCGTCTCCGTTTCCGGCAATCTTGCGGGTGCTTATGCACGCGACAGCTTTTCCTGCAACGGCACGGAGCAGACCACTGTCTGTGTCTACATCACGGCGACCATCCGCTCCGATGCCAAGGTCGGCGAGAGCTGCGTGATCTCAACGTCGAACGCCCGGTATGTCTATAATACCGCGGGCGAGCAGGTCGGCGTCTCCCGGTCGGAGACGGTGACGGTCGAGAGCGCACCGATCACGCCGACGGAGGCTCCGCAGCCTACCGAGACACCGAAGCCCACCGCGCCGACCGAGCAGGTCAAGCCCACGGGGGCGGACAAGCCTGCACCGTCCGACGGCTCGCCGAGCTATTCCGAGCTGCTTTATCAGATCGGGATCGCCGAGAGCTTGGACAAGGCTGCCTATACGAGTGAATCCTGGGCTGCCCTTCAAAACGCGCTGGATACGGCGCGCCACCTTACCGACAGCCGCGATCAGAACACCGTCAACGCGGGAGCAAACGCGCTGGCGAATGCGATTGCCGCCCTGCAGCCGTTGGATTTTACGAAGCTTCACGAGGCGCTGGACAGCACCGATGCCTTCTTGGAGGAAAACGCGCTGAACGAGCGCCTGACCGCGCTTATTGCTGCGCAGGAGGCTGCCCGCGCCATGCTGACGAGCGGCAGTCAGGAGGATATTGACGCCGCTGCCGATGCGTTGACACAGGCGCTTGAAGCGGTGCACGGAGAGCTTGCGGGGATCGTTGAGACGGTCGAGGTCCCCGTGGAGGTCCCGACCGAGATTACCGTTGAGGTCCCGGTGGAGCCGACAACGCCGTACTGCAATATGCAGCGGCACACGACCTTTACCGTCCTGCTTTGGGTCAGCGTCGGTCTGAATGTCGTGCTGATCGCGGTCGGTGTGATCTACGCGGTGAAGCGCAGAAGAAATACAAGGGACACCACCCCGCTTGTTGACTACGAGATCAGCGACGACGACTGACGGAGCTGCGCGGACAACAGGTGAGAAAGGGAGGACATACTTTTGGACAAGACGAGCTGGAAACGGAAGGAATACGACACTTGGGACGAGGCGTTCCGTGGGCTGGCGCCGGTCATTCGGCAGCAGTCCGTGCGCGTCGCGGCGTATACGCAGGCGCTGTATGTACAGGCGTGCGAGCTTTCCTTCGGCAGCGGCGAGGCGTATCGCGCCTACCCCGAGCGGGTCAAGGGAAAGTACGCCGAGCTTGCCTATAAATGCGGCTTTTACCATCAGATCGGTAAGGCGCTTGTTCCGCAGGAATATCAGATTTTGCAGAAGGACTTCACGCAGGAGGAGGTAGCGGTCTATCGGAAATATACCTCCGACGGTCGCCGCCTTGCCGCACGATTGCAGGAGAAGAGCCTCCGCGCCAAGGAGCGCCGCCGCGGTTCGCTGGATACCGAGACGCCGACGGACAATATTCCTTGGCTGATGATCCGCGAGTCCTGCGGTCAGCACATGGAGCGCTACGACGGCAGCGGCTACCCTAACGGTGTGTCCGGCGGTGATATCAGTCCGATCGCGCAGATCGTCGGGCTTGCCAAGGAGCTGGACCGCCTGAGTGCCGAGACCCGCTCGGAGAACCCCTTTGATGAGGCGTTCACGGCGCTGGAGGCGCAGTCCGGTGCGGCGTTCGCTCCGGCACTGATCGAGGTGCTGAAGCGGGCAAAGGAAAAGTGCCGCGAGGTCTATAACCAGTACATTCATTACACGCTGACCATCCCGCAGACCATTCCGCTGGTGGAAAAGCGCAGAGAGCGCCCGCTCGGGCTGCATTTCCGTCCGATCGTGGACGGCACGCAAAAGACCTGCGCCTATGAAGCGACGAGCTGGTTCGGCGGGATCGTCGGACGCAGCGGCGAAACGGAGGGCGCTGCCGATGTGTCGGAGCTGCTCAAGCGCACCGATCTGACGGCGGAGGTCGCGTTCTACCTGCTCTACGAGGCGACCGATGCTCTGCTGCGTATCAAGACGTGCGGGCTTGCGGTCGAGGGCGTCGTGCTGAATATGCTCTCGGGCTTTTACGGCACACAGAGCCATTTGCAGCGGCTGAACAAGCTCTTTGAGGACCAGCCCGTGGAGCGCAGCGGCTTGATCTTAACGATTCCCACCGCACTTGTCGCCTCGGCGGGCAAGAGCGTTCTGGAAATTATCACGCGCTATCTGAAAAACGGTATTGTGCTGATGCTGGACGACTGGAGCGAGGAAACGCTCCCGCTGGCAAGGGTGCGCGAGCTTGGCTTTACGCATCTCCGCCTTGCCCCGTCGTGCTACGGCTCGGCGGACTACGAGGCGCTGCTCTCCGGTCTGCCCGCGATGGGGATTCGGGCGTATGCCGCCGGTGTCGATTCGACGCAAACGCTGCAATGGCTGGCTGCCCACGACGTTCGGCATATTTCCGGACCGATCTTCGGCAGGGAGGAGACGGAGGACGAGATCATTCGAGAGTCTCTGCTACGCGAGCGGGAAAACGGCTGAGCGCAAGCAGCGGAAAGGGGGGCGGCTGATTGCCAACACCATATGACCTGATTCCGGAGGAAGTAAAGAAAGAGACGGTCAAGGAAGCCCAAACGCCGCCGAAGCCCAAACGTCGGCAGGAGGACGTCGGCTTGGCTGCCGAGGACAAGCACATCGGCGCGGAACGAAAGCAGCGCCGCCTGTTCAAGCGCCGCCGCGCCGGAGTTGTCCTGTCGCGTGAGGAGGTTCGGGCGATCAGGATCGGCAGGAAGAAGCTGCGCAGGGAAATGAAGGCACGCGGCATCCGCTCAAGGCGCGAATTTGAGCTGACCGCGGGCAGTCTCGGGCTGTATTTCGACAAACGGCGTCCCGCGCTGCTGCTGTGGCTCGGGCGGCATTGGCTCGGCGCACTGCTCGGTGCGCTTGCGGCGCTGCTCGGGGTTCTGTTCCTCTTTTCCACCGTCCAAAAAATGCGCGGACACTTTACCGTCAGTCTTTCGGACGGACTGTTCCGCGAGGGCTTTTCGCTTTCCGACACCGTCGGCTTCGAAAACCCGACGACACAGCTTTTCGCCACACCTGCGGAGGGCGTGCCGTGTATCTCGATTAACCAGCTTCCGACCGATCTTGACGAGATCGACGGACTGCACAACGCACAGTATTTCGCCTATACATATTATATCCGCAACGAGGGCGAGAGCACCGTCGGCTATACCTGGAGCCTTGACATCAATTCCGAAACGCAGAATCTGTCCGATTGCGTTTGGGCGCTGGTGTTTGAGGACGGCGTGCCGCGATTTTACGCGAAGGCAAGCAATATAACCGGCGGGGAGGAGGCGCTGCCCCCTCTCTCGGATAACAGCCGCGGCTACCTGACGCTTCCGCTGCGTGAGCTGGCGCCGAGCAGCGACCAGTTCCGCTTGGTCAAGTCGGTCGGCAGCGCGGAATATTGGCGCGTCGTCCCCGACCGCTTCCTCTCGAACAAGCGTATCACCGAGGGACAGCAGGAGCAGGTCGCGCCGCACGATACGCACAAATACACCGTCGTCCTGTGGCTGGAGGGCGACGACCCCGAGACGACGGATGATGCCATCGGCGGGCACCTCGGCGTGGAGATGAATTTCAGCCTCGTCAGCGAAGCGGAGGAGGAAAAATCCGCAATCGCAAAGTGGTGGGATTCCCTTTGGGAATGAGCCGAAGTATATATTTGCGGCAGGCGGCGAAAAACCGCGTTGCTCGTCTCTGCCGCTGTATATAGAAACAACCTCCGGCGGGAGGAAAACACGCGACAAAATCACTCTCGAAAGGAGTACAAAAATGGCAAAAACGAAACGAAAAGTCAAGATGCCCTCCAAAATTCGGAGCAAGATGATGGCGGCTGTTGCCATGCTGTTGGTTTCCCTGATCCTGATGATCTCCACGACCTACGCATGGTTCACGCTCTCGACTGCGCCGGAGGTGAAGAACATCACGACGACGGTTGCCGGCAACGGCAGCTTGGAAATCGCACTGATGCCCGAAGACGGTCTGCTCGGCAGCATCAAGAACGGCTTCAGCTCCACCGTGGGCGGCGGTACGGTTGACGTTGTTGAGGCAAACAAGACATGGGGCAACCTTGTAACGCTGAGCGACCCGAGCTACGGTCTGGCTTCCATCAACCTCAACCCTGCGGCGATGAACCTGACGGACGGTAAGTTCGATCCGACCAAGCCCCTGACCGTCCCCGTATTCGGCAGCGACGGCAGAATCGAGAAGACGTCCGCCGAGGACATTAAACTCCATTCCTTGGATGCGAAGTCGCAGACCTTCATCGGGACCGACAAGGGCGTCCGCGCCATTGCCGAGATCGTTGACGGCAAGCAGTCCGGCACTTACGGCTATGTGATTGACCTCGCGTTCCGTCTGAACACCGCGAAGGAAGACGGCACTGCCGGCAAGCTCCTGCTCCAGACGGCGGCGACGCAGCGTATCTACACCGATGCCGCGAATACCGAAACCCTCGGCGGCGGCTCCTACATGGAGTTCACCACGATTTCGAAGGACCTTGCGACGGAGCGTGTGCAGAAGCTGATGGAGGCGATCCGTATCACCTTTGTGCAGGATTACGGCGTAAATAATGGCACGCCCGTCATTCTCGGTAACGCGAAGCTTGACACGACCGCGATGACCGGCAATAAGGCGCCCATCTATCTGTATAATGACAAGAACGAGAAGCTTGAGGGCGACGCTGCCGTCCTGCTGGCGGAGATGCAGAAGAACGCCGCGAAGCAGATCAGCGCTGTTGTTTGGCTGGACGGCTCGCAGATCACGAACGCCGACGTTGCGGCGACCGAGCTGCAATCCATGGTCGGCACGATGAATCTGCAATTCGCAACCGACGTTTCGCTGAATCCGGCGGTCAATACCCCGCTCAAGGGCGTGGCAGCCACCGAAAACACTGCGCCTTAACCGGCGGCTGACCCGACGCGGGTCGAACCCCTCCGCGCTCGGAGGGAAATAAAAAACTATCCCGAAAGGAGAAAAAACAATGACGAAAACCGCTGAAAAACGGAAAGTCAATATGCCTGCCGGAATTCGTTCGAAGCTGACAGCCGCCATCGTAATGCTTTTGGTTGCAACGATCCTGATGGTTTCGACAACCTATGCGTGGTTTACCCTGTCAACGGCGCCGGAAGTCACCGGTATTACGACGAACGTCGGCGCAAACGGCAACCTCGAAATGATGCTGCTGAACAAGGACAGCTTTCAAAGCACTGCGGACGATCTCGGCGTGATTTCCAAGGTCGGCGATTCCTCCGCAGTCAAGAATCTGACGGAAGCCAACGAGACGTGGGGCAACCTCGTCGATCTGAGTGATGCCTCCTACGGCTTGGACGACATCGTGCTTCTGCCTGCCCGCCTGAATCTTACCAGTGCGGAAGCGCTGGACGGTACCGTCCTCCACGCTCCCTCCTATGGCACGGACGGCCGCGTGATCGAGGTCAATACGGCAACCTACTCCGGCGCCTATGAGAACCACAGCTGGGTCTATAAGGATTTGGCAGCCCATGCCGGCGTCCGTGCCATCGGCACCAGTTCCGGCGTGACGCAGCGGCTCAGCGCGTACCGCACGGCGAAGGCTGCGGTGGCGAGCTATGTTTCCTCCGCGAAGAATACCGCGGTTAACTCCCTGGTTGCCAACGGTCAGACGCTGGCGAACATTGTTGTTCGTCATGCGGTTACCGACAACGGCTCCGATACCTATACGCTTGATGAGGTCAAGGCACTGCAGACCATGATCAACGCGCTGGATCAGGCGAATACCGACGCAGGCAAGGCAATCGTCTCCGCCGTGCTTGCAAACTCCCTGAGCACGAACCAAACGACCGAGCTGACCGACGAGCAGGTCACGGCGCTTGTGAACGCCTGCGCGACCGCAACGCCGAGCACGGTTGCCTCAACCGAGAACGTCGTGCTGCCGGGCGGCTTTGACGCTGCCAAGACTCGGTGGGAAGCCAACAATACGGTAATCCTCGACGCAAAGGGCAAGGTCGATGCACTGGTTAACGAGAACAAGGAATCCTATACCTATAACGAGATCACCCCTGTCATTGACAACCTTATTCAGAAGGACCATACGACCGTTGCGGGTGTGAAGAACCCCTCAAGAAAAGATATGCAGACGCTGATCGACAATATCACCGCTGCGGGCATGACGGTCGTTATGGAAATGGAGGACGGTGCGGGTATCTATGCCGATCTTGCAAAGCTGATCGGCGACTTTACTGCCTCCGGCTTTAAGGTGACCGTGAATTACAACGGCATGACAGTCACGGCAAACGTCGTCATCAAGACGATCGGACACGACAACCCCCTCATCATCCCGGGACTCGTCTACGGTGCAGCTCCCGAGGAAACGGTCGGCGGCGAAGGCACGAAGACGGTCCTTGCCGATACCTACGGCTATGCGCTGGACTTCGGCTTCCGCACCAATGCGCCCTCCAGCAATCTGCTGCTTCAGACGGATGCCGCGCAGAGAGTTTACTCCGATGCGACTGTGTCCAACACACAGGGCGGCGGCTCCTATATGCAGTTCACCTCGAACAATGTCAGAACCTTCTCCGTGGACGAGGTCCGCGCACTGATGAGCGCCATCCGCGTGGTGTTTGTCTCGCCGACGGATGCCGATGCTTCGAGGTATGGCGTTCTCGGCGTTGCAAAGCTGGATATTACCGGCACGCTGGATGAGAATTCCGGAATTACCACCTACACCGGCGGCAAGGTCATCGACGCGAACGGCACTGTCCTTGATGACGGCGCTGACGGCGGCGCGGGCATCAAGGCTGACCTGCTGCTGTGCAACTACACCTATGAAAACGGCGTTTTCACGGTCGGTGAAGCGAAGGCTAAGAATTCCGCGATCACCGCTCTTGACCAAAACGTGGCGAAAAAGGTGACTGCGATCGTTTACATTGACGGCGACATCGTGGATAACACCATGGTCGCGAATGCTGCGGAGTCCATGAGCGGCAAGCTCAATCTGCAGTTCAGCTCCGATGCGACGCTGAAGCCCATGGAGAACACCAACGTCCGTCAGAACGGCGGCACGCCGAGTAAGGACACTCCGGCGGTCACCTATACGCAGAAGGCTGCTGCCGGCGAGAGCTACACTTTGGGTGAGCTGACCGGTACGGTCAAGGACGGCTATACGATCTACCAAGGCAGCGACGGCGAATTCTACTATTCGACCAACGGCACGAGATATACGCGCCTTACCGCTTCCAACTTTACGAACGCAATTACCCTTACATCCAAACCCTGATTTCGTTTTTGCTCAACCCCGCCCCGAGAAATCGGGGCGGGGACGGGCGAAAATAAAACGAATGACAGAGAGCTTGTCCCACCCCGACAGAAGAAGCCAACGGACCGAATTGACTTTTTATGTGGAGGCAGGACGCCTCTTGATTGAGCAACATTTTCTTCGGCAGAAAGGATTATTGCTTTGAGATTGGAACACCTGAAAAAGAACCAACGGACGTTCCTTTATATCCTCCTGCTGCTTGCGCTTTTGACGCTTTTGGTCGTTTCCAGCTACACTTGGTTTTCCCTCAGCCGAACGCCGCGTGTCAGCGATATGGAGGTATACATCTCCGGTCAGTCGGGCTTGAAGCTCGCCGCTGCCTATAACGCGCCGGAGGAGGAATGGGACGAGATCCTTGACTTCTCTAAAATTGTCGGCGACAATACGGAGCTGAAGCCCGCTACATGGTCGGAGGCGCGGCAGACCCTCCTGACCGCCGATTACGGCAGCGACGGACGTCTGCTCGGAAGCTATTCCGCCCTGACCGACGAAAGAAACGCCAACCGAAGCGATGATGCCGCCTACTATGTCAAGGGCACGTTTTACGCCAAGACGGATGCTGCGGCGGCTGTCTCGCTGGCGGAGGCGGTAGAGGTCAACGACGGAACGGACGGCGCCGGCACCTATGTTATCGGCACGCCCGTATGGAGCCGCGATCAGCTTGTCCACTATAACGGCGGCATGGGCGCGGAAACCGCGATTCGGATCGGTCTGCGCGTCCGAAAAATCGACCCAAGCAGCGGAGCGTCTGAGGACAACGGTACATTCTATATCTACGAACCGAATTATGATAACCACATCGGCTCGGCAAGCGGCGAGCTTGCAACGCCGAGCATTGACGGAACGCCGCTGCTGACGGCTTCCGAACGCTTAATCCGGCAGACCGCCTCCACATGGACGGAGGCAAACCCCGTGCTTTCCAATGTGACGATCAAGCGGCTCGGAAGGTTTGACAGAGAGCTTCGGCTGTTTACGATCCTGCCCGATGAAATTTACGCGATCGACCTCTACATTTGGCTGGAGGGGCAGGATGCCGACTGCACCAACCTGATCGAGGATGCGCGGATCATTGCCAATATTCAGTTTGCCGCGGATTATTCCGGTCAGACCGGTCTGGTCGATATTCCGAGCTGAGGCAAAACACAGTAGTAATCGGTGAATCACCGTGAACGAGCAATACAGGAAGGGAGCGAATACCCATGAAAAAGAACATCAATCAACAGCCCGAGACGGCAATCGAAAATGAGGAGGAGCTCATCCCGAAGCCGAGCAAGGGTCGCCGCATTGCCAATACGATCATCAACGTGGTCCTTGTGCTGGCAATCATCGCCGCCGCACTGTGCACCTACACCAGCTATGTCAGCACGAGCGGCAACGGCGTTCCCAGCGTTTTCGGCGTTCGAATCCTGTCGATTCAGACGGACTCCATGTACCCGACGCTGAATCCCGGCGATCTGATCTTTGACACTGCGGTCAAGGATACCTCCGCGCTGCAAATCGGTGACATCATCACCTACTGGACCGTGATCGACGGCGAGCGCGTGCTCAATACGCACAGAATCTCCGCGATCTATGACGGCGGCGGCTATCTGATCTTCCAGACACGCGGCGATAACAACACGATGGACGACCCGCTGACCGTCCACGAATCCGAGGTCGTCGGTCAGTTCAGCGGCAAGAAGATCGGCGGACTGGGCAAGGTGTTTGACTACCTCCAGACCAGCACCGGCTTCTTGATCGTTGTGGTCATTCCGGTCGCAATCTTCTTCCTGTTCCATCTGATCCAGTTCTTCCGTGTGCTGTTCGAGTACAACAACATCAAGAACAAGCTCCAGTATGAGCAGGAGCGCGGCAAGACCGAGGAGATCGTCGAGGAGGAGAAGAAGCGTCAGGAGAGCGTCCGTCAGACCGAGCGCAAGCAGCTTGAAGCAGAGCTGCGGGCAAAGCTGAAGGCGGAGCTGCTTGCCGCCTCCGCACCGCAGGCGCCCGAAGAGGACGCTGCCGAGACCGCGGAGCAGATGGAAGCGCGTATCCGTGCGGAAATGGCGGAGGAGAAAGCCAAGGCGGACGCAAGAGCTGCCATGGAAGCGGAGATCCGCGCCAAAATCGAGGCAGAAATGAAGGCTGAGGGGAAGTAATACTGATTCTTGATGAAAATATTTCATCAAGAATCCCAGCGTGTCGAAAAACCCTTTTCGGCACGCTGACAGACTGCGAAAAAGTTCGG
>ENA-ORSL01001658-ORSL01001658.1-human-gut-metagenome-genome-assembly--contig:-NODE-1658-length-18105-cov-3.719945_pt1 | contig 18105 bp, 13 predicted proteins | sample MGYA00242190_ERZ509157 | MGnify/ENA primary metagenome ERZ509157 (study PRJEB26280, sample SAMEA2338664) | human gut metagenome | biome: human gut; feature: human-associated habitat; material: faeces...
ATTGATATTGCAACGTGTCTGCCTGCGCAAAACTCATTGCTTTTCCGATCAGATGTACTCGAATACGACCTCTTATCTCATGTTTAATGACAAACTTCATAATTATTCATGCCTTTCTAACCATTGAAACCGGTATTCTAATTAAAACGCTGTCCGGGCATCTCTGCACAGAGCACACCCGGACAATAAACGACAAAACACCTGTAGACAGCGACCCCGTCCACAGGTGCAGCGTTAATTATTCTTCTGTTGTTTCCGCTTCTACAGTCTCTTCCTCACCAAGAACCTCTTCTGCTTCCGCACGGTCCTCATTGATCTGCTGTGCCTCTGCATAAATATCCTCGGCATTCTCCTGCACTTTCGTTGCTGTCTTTAATACACACTCCTTAGCACGAAGAACGGCTGCTGTACAATTTGTATAAAGTTTCTTTGCATCCTTGCTGGAAAGAATCTTGATTCCTGCGGTACCAAACAGTACACCTGCTGCAAAAAGTCCGGTTTTCTTTGCATCAAAATTTTTGAAACACTTTAACATCGTTGTTTCCTCCTTAATAACTGATTTATAATTTTGTCTTCCTGTTTAAAAACGTATTTTATGCCCCATTTTTCCAATTTGCAAGTATTTTTTTAGTCACCACGGCGTGCAAAAAAGAGCATAAAAAAAGGACTCACACCATCTATCATCCGATAAATAGCGGAGTCCCACACTTTATACAACAGCAATCCGGCTGTCCTTATTGAGAAAACTTATCATTACTGTTCCACGCCGGCTTTTCCTGCTGCAATCTTTTCTTTTTCTTTGTTCCAGAGTTTTTCTGCGGTAGGTGTCCAGTTCTCGGCATAAGGAGCAGCCTTTTCTTTCAGATGTTCCGGTGTCTCCGGTGACTGATAATCGGTATTTACTGCCTTTGACTCTTTTACCATCTCTCCAAGCTTATCCGGGTTCTCAAGCATCGGACACGGACGAAGCATATTGTCATTAAACGGCTGGTTGTCATGATATGCCTGGAATAATGGGCTCTTTAAAGCATCCAGCAGGCTGCAGTCATGAATATTTGCATTGGAATAATGAATAAATACGCATGGCTCCACATCACCCTTGGCATTGATATGTAAATATCTTCGTCCACCGGCGATACATCCGCCGACAAACTGTGCGTCATTCTGGAAATCCATGCTAAATATTGCCTTTGTCTGACGGAACTTACGGATACGATGGAAAATTTCCTCACGCTGCTCAGGTGTAGGCAGAAGTTCCACTGCTGCATCATTTCCAACCGGCATATAGTGGAAGAACCATACAAATAATGCACCACTCTCAACCAGCATATCAAAGAATTTTTCGCTGGTTACATCATCTAAATTCTTTCTGGTATAGCAGGTGGAAATACCAAATGGTAAACCATGGCTCTTTAACAGGCTCATGGCATGCTGTACTTTATCAAATACACCTTCGCCTCTTCGTCCATCGTTGGCTGTCTCGAATCCTTCCAGACTGATCGCCGGAACAAAGTTCTTGACACGAAGCATTTCCTGGCAGAACTCTTCATCAATCAAAGTACCGTTTGTGAAAGAAAGGAATTCACAATCCGGATGCATCTCACAGATCTTGATCAGGTCTTTTTTACGTACCAATGGTTCTCCACCTGTATAAATATACATATAGGTACCAAGCTCCTTACCCTGACGTACGATAGAATCAATCGTATCCAGATCCAGATTCAGCTGATGGCCATACTCTGCTGCCCAGCATCCGGTACAGTGTAAATTACATGCAGAGGTAGGGTCTAACAGAATTGCCCACGGAATGTTACAGTTGTTTTCTTCAGCAAGCTGCTCCTGCAGTGCGCTGCCTTTTAAGCTTGCATTGAAAATGAAATTCTGGAAGAATGCCTTACGGACTTCCGGATTCAGCTGATAAATGCGAAGAATCAGCTGGTACCAGTTTCCCCTCTCCTGAATCACCTTGCGGATCATATTTCTCTGTGCCTCATACCATCCGTCCGGTGCAAATTTGTCAACCATATCCATCAGTTTCGGAATATTCTCCTCTGGATCTTTCTCCATATACTTTAAGGCCTGCTTGATTCCAAAGTTCTGAATACTCTTCTGTAATGACATTTTATTCATAATCTCAACTTCCTTTCATTCTGTCGCCATAACATGACAGAAATGTTTTTGTGTAATCTGAAAAGTATTATATCTTTTCTCTTCTTAAATTCAAGTGGACAAATGCACGAATGTGGGTAAAATTTGTCGAATTTTTCCAGATTACAGAATACTTCTGCCCTTATTTCTGACTGTGCAGCACATACTTTGCAATCATTTCCACACTCGAACGCAACAGTGCACTGAATTCCTGCGGGGACACACATTCCCTGTCCTCAAGCCATCTCACCAGTGCTGCCAGAAATGCATCCGAAAAGAAATGAATATAAAATTCGTCGTGCTCTCCTTTTTCCTCTTCCTCTACCATCGCAAGAAATTTACGATTGACAGGGACTAAAATATCCCGGAAATGTTCTGTAAAAGAGTTCTGCCCCTCAATCTGCAGTACTTTCGAATAGAATGTCCGGTGTTTATAAAAATACTCACAGATTTTTTCCAGTATATCCCATGTAAAGCCGGCATTTTTCCATTCTTCTTCTGAAAAAATCTTTGTAATTTCAGTGTCAAAAATCCAGTTGACCAGATCATATTTATCTTTAAAATGATAATAAAAACTTTTGCGGTTCATTCCGCATTCTTCGCAAATGTGTGATACACTGATCTTCGCAAAAGGTTTCTGTTCCAACAGTTTTCGAAGAGCATCTGCAAATGCCTGTTTGGTGGCGTTTGAGTATGGCATAACCGACTCCTCCTTATTCCTTTTCTCTTATCCATATCATAACTATTGTACCACACTTTTTTTATTTTGTTACCCTTTTATATCTCTCATATGGAATTTGTATATATAATAGGAAAGAACCGCTACGATATACTCGGTAACGGCAAATCCGTACCACACACCCGATGCCTGTAACAACCGGCTGAGCACAAAAGAAACCGGCAGCATCACAACGATATAGCGCGCAAGAGAAATCAAAAGTGATGGCATGCCCTTTCCCAGTCCCTCCAGGACTCCGGAAAATGTAACGGAAACCGAGGATACCACGAATCCAAAACTGATGATTCTGAGTGCCGCACCTCCGATTTCCATTGTTGCGCGGCTTGTGGTAAACAATCCCATCAGCTGCTGCGGAATTGCACAGGAAATTGCCATTCCCATAACCATAACCAGTGCGATCAATCCCATGGAGGTGTGCGTAATCTTTTTCACCCTGTCATATTCTCCCGCTCCATAATTATATCCAACGAGCGGCCGGATTCCCTGCACAATTCCGTTTGCCGTCAGATAAATAAATGTCTGCAGTTTATAATAAACTCCGAGCACCAGAATATAACTTCCCGGAAACGGCGCAAGGATTGCATTTAATGCGGACACCTGAATGGAAGGAAGTGCAAGATTTAAAGTTGCCGGAATTCCGATGGTATAAATATTTTTCATTACGCTTCCGGTTGTTTTCATATTTGCGACGTTGACCTTTACATGCATCGGACGTGCAAAATAAAACAGCAGATACCCCGCCAGCGTCACACACTGACCGATTCCCGTGGCATAAGCCGCACCCGCAATTCCAAGCTTCGGTACCGGTCCCAGACCAAAGATCATAACCGGATCTAAAATAATATTGGTTACACATCCGAGCATCATACAGATCATCGACACCTTCATCCGCCCGACTGCCTGAAAGATCTTTTCATATGCAAGTCCCAGACCGATCACTGGTGCAAACGCAAATACCCGCGTGGAATACGTGCATGCCAGTGCGATCACCTGTGTATCGCCTGTAAACATCCGAAGAAACGATGGCATAATGGCAGAACAAAGCAGTGCCAGCACCAGACCGTGGATCAAATTTAACAAAAGCCCCACGGATGCCGACTCATCCGCCAGTTTCTCCTCTTTTGCTCCCAGATAAAAGGCGACCCTTGCATTGATTCCGATCGCAAATCCGATAACAATGGCATTGACGATATTTTGCATCGGAAACACAAGGGCAAGCGCCGTCATCGCATCTTCACTGATCTTTGCCACAAAATAACTGTCCACAATGTTATACAATGCATTCACTGCCATGGATATGACCATGGGAAGTGACATGGAAAGCACCAGCGGCAGGATTTTTCTTGTTTTCATGTACTCCTGATTCATACAAACTCCTCTTTTCTGCCGGATGTTCCGCAAAAAAAGACTATAGACCGACGGTTTGAATCAGAAACCGTAAAATCTATAGTCTTTTTCAGACATCCTGTTTTGTGTATCTTATCTTACTTCAATTGGTCTGTTTTTGCAAGTCTTTTCTAAAATAAAGAGGTGTCAGTATCTTTCCGGGATTTGTGGAGCCGTAAGGAAACAGACGTATTTCTATGTACAATACCGGAATGTCCGGTCGGTCAGAATTCTTGCAAAGATCAGACCAAGCGGCAGTGCCACAATAATTAAAATTGCAGAAGCAAACCAGGATGCAGAGGTATTCAAAGACATCGCACCCAGATTGTAAATTGCCCGGTACAGATACAGTCCCGGTACCATAATGACAATCGACGGAACCGTAAGTGAAATCCTTGGATATCCCGCCTGGTTTTTGATCAATGATGCAAGGATTCCTGCCAAAAGTGCTCCCACAAAAGCAGCCGCAGCCGGAGGAAATGAAGCAAGATCCACCAGCTCCAGCCGGAGGGTGTTGGCCACTGCTCCGATCAGTGCTGCCGTTGCCGCCAGTTTCCACGGACTGTTAAACATAATCGAAAATCCGAACACGCCGCAGAAACTGAAGACCAGACGCAGTATGATATGCATGGGAACGGACATAGAAAGCGCCGGAAAATCCACCGGATGCAGATGCAAAAGCAGTGCCATCAGCCATGCCGTAATGGTCGCAACAACAATGATAATGATCGCATAGGTCAGCCTCTCCAGCCCGGAACGCATATCCAGCTTGGCAAGGTCAATTCCGCTTGTAATAAACGGAAAGCCCGGAATGATAAAAAGCATGGAACAGATATATCCCGCCTCATGCTGCAGGGAAACCCCGGCAATCAGCTCTGCGATCCGAAGCAGAATGGTATAGGTAACGCACGCCGAGGCAACGGATGCCACAATCCCGAGAAACAGTGTCAGATGATGCTTTGTCAGTTTGCAGCGGACAAAGTTTCCAAGTCCTGCCCCGCAAAAAGCAAACAGCATTTCCACGGGTCCTCCGCCAAGCAAAAATGTGAATGCGCCGCATGCCAGTGCCGCGGCAAATCCCAAAGCCACCGGGGAATAGAGTCCATGAATCCGGTCGATCTCATCCAGATGATCATGGAGCTGTTCGCCCGTCATGGTTTTCCCTACGGTTGAAAATTCACCGATAAAACGCTCCAGCCGGTTCAGTTTTGATGTGTTGACTCCGGTATTGGTCAGGCAAAGAGACTGGGAAAATCCACTCGTTCCATCAAAACAGGTATATTCAATCGACATCAGACCGATATCTGTCGAACATGTAATTCCGAGATTTTGTGAAATCGTATTCATGGAACTGCGGACACGCCAGGCTCCCGTTCCACAGGATAACAGCATTAGGCCGACACGGCCGACGATTGAAGCTTTTTCGGTCAGGTCTGCCTCTGTAATCGGACAATTTCCGTGGCCGCTGTACTCATGCCATGGGATATCCATGTGATTTTTAGGTATTGCAGTGGTTTGCATGAATCATCATCCTCTTTCTTAATGCATCAATACAATTTTGTTTGCAATATCAATGTTTTTCTCCAATGCCTTCCGAAAATGGTACATCGGCAAAAACACCCCAAGTGCATCGTAACGGTTTCCCTTATTTTCCATGGAATCCTGTCCGTAATAAACGACCGAACGTGGCAGGGATTTCTGCAGATCCATCAGGATATCCCAGATGGCCGCATATGCCTGCGCTTCTGTCTCCTGTATTTTTACCGTATCCGGCATTTCATAGACAAGCAGCACTCCGATATGCTCTCCCATACGGATTTCCTGTGCTTCCATGGTATCTCTGTCATAACAATGCCGTTTACGGAATCCGTATGCCAGATACATCTTCACCTGTTCACTCTTTTGAAATACCTTAAAAAACTGCTCATAATTTTTGTCACTGACATGAAATTTGATATCCGGAATTAATTTTCCATCCTCATCCGTCAGGATATAGGGATTTGTCTGACCATTGGCATTAAAACGAAACGGAGCCAGAAACGAATTCCGTAGCAGATCAAACATACTGTTCTGGCAGATTGCCATCAGAAACGCCGTCAGATCCTTTTCCTCATAAGAACGAAACAGTGCGGTTGCGAACTGCTCCGCAGAAAGACCGTTGCCCTCATAATCATCGCCCACTCCGAGCGCATCATAAAACGTTTCCATCAGGCGCTCACATGCCTGCGGATTCTCTTTAATCTTTTCAAAAAGCATTTTTGCCTTCTGTTCCCTTGGAAAAATTGTTGCCATAAAAATACACTTCCTTTTCTCAATCTCGCTATCTTTTATTATAAAGAATATTTTTAAAAAGGATAACGTATTTTCTATATAAGTTTCATATTAAATTGACATATTAAAATGCGGTGAAAATAATCCTTTCACCGCATATAATACTTACTGCTCTGTCTTTTCAATCTGCGTATCCATCTTTAAAATATGATTGATCAGCCATCCGCCGAGGAACTCGATCAGCTCATGCAGATATTCCTGCTGGTTGTCATCAATTTCTTCCAGCTTATCCAGATCGATACTCATCAGCTTGTCCACAAATGCCTGATGCGCCCTCTTTTGCGCTTCCAGCATCGGGCTGTTGATTTTCTGCATATAGGCCTCTTCATCTTCAAAATGAAACTTGGTATATTCCCGGAGTTCATCCAGCAGACGTACAATTTCATCGTATTTGTCATGAAGCAGGTCGTTATGGATCAGTGCATTTACCTCTCCGATAATCTCAAACAGCTTCCGGTGTTCCCTGTCTACCAGTTCAATTCCCGTATAATATTTCGCGGTAAACACAAACGGATCTTCTTTCTGCATTTTCCCGATCATCATGTCACTGCTTAAAATATGCCGGTACAGCCAGCGTACCAGATAGGTCAGAATCTCATCGAGCATCGCCGATGCATTCTCCCCGGTGAGTGGCTGTTTTTCCAGAAGTTTTACGTGATCGGCAAATGCCTGATGCTCTTTTTTCTGCAACGGCAGTTCCGGATCGTTCTGTGCCTCCATATAGGCTTCTTCGTGTGCAAAATGGTTTACGGCATAATCACTTAAATGTTCCAGTATATTTTTTACCGTCTGTGATGTGCGTGCTTCTTTCGGCAGTTCAACCGCTTCATTGATCAGCGAAAACAGTTTTCGGTGCTCTTCATCGATCTGGTCGATGCCCGTCAGACAATCCTGCGTAAATTCGTACATTATTACGTTCCTCCCTCAGTGTATTTTCTCTGTGAAAACAAAAGTTCTTTTCTGCCACTATATAATCATTTTTTGGAATTGTCAAATACGAATTACTTCTATCATACGCTGTGCCGTTACACCATTAAGTATCCGTGCAGACATTTCTCCATAATACCAGAGTACTCCAAACTTTTTTGCATCCATAAAAAAATTCCTCCTATATCTTTCTGGTTCTAAGCTTAGAAAATATAGGAGGAAAAGTCAATCTACGATTCCTTTATATCGCCTGATTCCGGCGTATTCTGCCCCACAGCCGCGGGGTATACAGTGTCAGAATCTTATTTACCTGATTTACTACCTTTGGATTAACAAGCAGGTAAATCACGCAGATACTCAGACAAATCAGAACAAACAGCGCAAACCATCCCCAGTCTCCGAGATAGTCATAGATTCCCGCAAACATCAGGATATCCCGCAGGATCCGGTGCAGCATATATACCGGCATCGTATTCTGTCCAATCACTGACAGACAGGTTTTCCCACGCGGCACAAAAAACATAATCGCCCACGAAATCAGAAACGCGGCAATCATCAGTGCCAGACGAACAAACGGCCCTTCCCACACATCATCCAGTTCATAATAGGAAATGTTTTCATAGACCATGCCAAGCTCATCTTTTAACTTTGAGCCAAACGCCAGAATTCCCGCACAGATTGCCACAGCAGCCGGTACAACAACTCTCCGGTAAACCGGTCGCAATGCCCGTTCAAGCACCGGTTGTTCCATATAATATCCCAGATAAAAGAACGGACCAAATACCAGAATACGGGACATGCACAAAAAATCGCCGATATTTTTGAAATATCCGGCGATCAGGGCCAGCGCAACCGTCACGATTAATACCGGTATCTCTTTGTACTTCCGGATGACAGGAATGGTAAGATACCACACAATCATGGCAAACAGATACCACGGTGCCCCACTCTGCGAGAAAAAATTAATCTCTGAGAAATCCCGGAATCCACACAGTGCATATACTATCTGAATTGCAATAACAAATATGATGTACGCCTTAATCAGATACAATATTTTTTTAAAATTATACTGCCCGTTTTTATATATTTTCTTTGCAAAATAACCTGACACAAATACAAAAAGCGGCATATGAAATACATAGATCAGGCGCTTTACCACCACAAGAACACTTTCTCCGTGGATAGGGAGCAAAAAATGTCCCAGCACGACTAAGAATATCAATACCGCTTTCAAATTATCAAAAAAATAATCTCTCTCTTTATTCATTCGACACATCCTCTATTACCGAGAATGTATTATAGAACTTTTGCCGAAAAAGTCAAGAACTATTACGCTTTTTGTTGAAACATTCCGTAAAATACCGCATCGGTATGTTTACGGATTTCCCCAAAATCATGGTATGGCACTTTCATGTTCCAGAAACACAGATGAGTGGAATGATTAATTTCCTCCATCACAGACAAAACTCCCGGCTGATCGGATTTCGTGATATAAAAAATCACGGAATCGAGAATCTTTTTTTCACTGTAACTATATTCAATTTTCTTACGCGTATAGCGAAATTCCGGTGTACAATCGTATTGTCTGAGTTTCAACTCAATCAATGCCCGGATTCCCTGCATGGTATAAATAGAATACGGAGCTTCAAATCCAAACCAGAAACCTTCTTTCCGGTAGAAACTCAGTTCCGTAACATCCGGCCGCATATATTCTTCCCGCGCAACAACACGGATTCCGTCTGTATAATAAAATGTTTCTTCCGTATACACCATGATCGACGGCATAAAATCACCTCATCTGTACAATGTGCCAGTCATCTGTTCGTATCTTATTTGCGAAGAACAAAATCAGATACCATCTCATCCAGACTTTCAGCAGATGCAGAAAGTTCTTCACTGGTTGCAGATACTTCTTCAGAAGTAGCAGAATTAGACTGCACAACCCCGTTTACCTGCTCAACAGCAGCGGAAATCTGCTTTACCGATTCTGCCTGCTGATCAGAAATCTGACGGATCTTAGCCACCTCCATAACAACCGCATCCAGCTGTTCGATCATTTCCGACATAAACTGGGAAGTCTCATCTGCAACAGAGCTTCCGACACCCACCTGATTCAGACTGTTTGTCAGCATGACACGGGTTTCTTCTGCCGAAGAAGCACTCTCTTCCGCAAGGTTTTTAATCTGTTCTGCAACAACCGCAAATCCTTTTCCTGCTTCACCGGCACGCGCAGCCTCAATGGATGCATTTAAAGACAACAGGTTTGTCTGGCTGGCAATGCTTTCAATCTTTCCGATGACAACCTGGATATCATTGGTGGTCTCTGAAATATGCTGCATGGCTTCGACCAGTTCTTTCATCTTTGCACTTCCGCTGTCTGCCTTGATTGCAACCCGCTTTGCCTGGTCATGTACACTGTCTGTAGACTTTGTATTTTCTTCGATATGTGTAGCAACCTCGGCAACCGAAGATGTCAGCTGCTGTACTGCCGCTGCCTGATCGGTAGCTCCCTCTGCCAGTCCCTGCGCACTCTGTGCCAGCTGGTCAGCTCCTGCGGATACCTGATTGGAAGATTCCTGTACATTTTTGATCGTCTGGCTCAGATTATTTTCTGTCGCTTCCAGTTTCTTTAAAATTTCACCGAAATTTCCCTGATAGGCTTCAATATCATGGGATCTCGCATCAAAGTTTCCTTTTGCAAACTCTGTAAGGAGCTGATTGATATCGTCCACAACACCCCTTAAATAAAAAGATGTATTGCGGAAACTTTCTGCAAGCTTTCCCAGTTCATCTTCCCCCTGATAAGAAATATCAATTTCGAGATTTCCGTGTGCCATGTCATCTGCGGCCTTTTCTATCTGGTCTAACGGTTCAAGAATATTTTCTGTCAGTTCCTGAATGATCATTTTGGAAAGCAATGGCATACCAACTACTGCAATGACAGGAATGATAATCCATACCGGATGTCCAAATACAAGCATTAAAATTGCAAACAGAATATTGTTCACCAGTAAAATTGCAAAAATTGCTTTCATAATCATTTTCAGCTTATCCGCAATTTTCACATCTTGAAAGTAATTCTTACGCATACGTCTCCTCCTATGTATCGTATACTATTTGTCTATAATTCTACATCGAAATGTACATAATAGCAAGCAGAATTATCCAAAAATTATACAAGTCTGTCCAAAACTGCTTGAGATCTGCAGTTCCACACACGGAGCATCCGGATCACTGCTGCCCTGACCTTTACATTCCACATGTCCGCCTGCATTGCTGTGTTCAAAGTATCATGTGCATTTTGCTTGCCACCAGATATACTGCGATAAAAATAAGAATAACTGCGTGAAGCCCACAAGAGGTAAAAAAGGAGCCATCTGTTTCAGATGACTCCCAAAAATCATATGGCTATGCACCAGCCATAAGTCTCTATTTTACTGTACGGACAGATAAGAATATCCCATCAGACTTGTATCCACGTCATGTGCCACCTCACGGCCCTCACGAATTGCCCAGACAACCAGTGACTGTCCTCTGTGCATATCTCCCGCAACAAATACGTTCTTTACATTTGTTGCATATGTTCCAGGCTCTGTAGCTACATTTGTTCTCTGGTTCAGCTCTACACCGAATGCCTTTGCAATGTATTCCTCTGTTCCAAGGAATCCTGCAGCGATCAGTACAAGTTCTGCCGGAATCTTCTTCTCGGAACCTGCAACTTCCACCATATTTCTGCGTCCGGTCTTCTCATCCACCTTGCTCTCAAGTCTGACGATTGTCAGACCATTCAGCTTGCCGTTCTTATCCTTATGGAATTCCTTTACGGTTGTCTGATAGATTCGTGGATCTGTACCGAAACATGCAATCGCTTCTTCCTGGCCATAGTCGGTCTTTAACACCTTCGGCCACTCCGGCCATGGGTTATTTGCTGCCCGCTCTGCCGGTGGACATGGCATCATCTCCAGCTGGGTTACAGACTTTGCACCCTGACGGATAGCCGTTCCCACACAGTCATTTCCGGTATCACCGCCACCGATGATCACAACATTTTTTCCCTTTGCGGAAATAAATTTGTTGTCCTTAAAATTGGAATCCAAAAGGCTCTTTGTGTTGCGTGACAGATAATCGACTGCAAAATAGATTCCTTCTGCATCACGACCTGCTGCCTTGATATCACGCGCATGCTTTGCTCCACAGCAGAGGATGACTCTGTCATACTCTTTCAACAGTTCTGCACTCTTGATATCCACACCGACATTACAGCCCGTGATAAACTTCACGCCCTCTTCTTTCATGACATTGATCTTACGGTCAATGATCTGCTTTTCGAGCTTCATATTCGGAATACCATACATCAGAAGTCCGCCGACACGGTCATCTCTCTCATATACCGTAACCTCATGTCCTCTCTGGTTCAGCTGATCTGCTGCTGCCAGTCCGGAAGGACCGGAACCGATGATGGCAACTTTCTTTCCGGTACGAACCTTTGGAATATGTGGTCCGGCATAACCTTCTTTGTATGCCGTCTCAATGATTCCATGCTCATTGTCCCGGACAGATACCGGATCTCCCCAGTGTCCACAGGTACATGCCTTCTCACACAAAGCTGGACATACACGGGAGGTAAACTCCGGGAAATTATTTGTCTTGTGCAGACGGTTATATGCCTGCTGATAGTTTCCGGTATAAAGCAGATCGTTCCACTCCGGTACCAGATTGTGCAGCGGGCAGCCGGAAGTCATTCCGGCAACTGTCATACCCGACTGACAGAACGGGACACCGCAATCCATACAGCGCGCTGCCTGCTCTCTTTGTTTTTCTTTGGAAAGGAAGATGTGGAATTCATCAAAATTTTTGATTCGTTCCTTTGGTTCCACCGAACGCGCCTCACATCTGTCGTATTCCATAAATCCTGTTGGCTTTCCCATTGTTTCTTCCCTCCTTATGCTCTCGTGCTGGCATAAAATGCCTCAATCTGTGCCTGCTCTGCATTCAGACCTTTTTCTTCCATCTGAACGATTGCCATCTGCATACGGTTATAATCATATGGGATGACTTTCTTAAACTTCGGCAGATACTCACTGAAGTGATCGAGAATTTCCTTACCTTTTTCCGAATTGGTCAGGGTAACATGTTCTTTGATCATTTCTTTGAGCTCTAATACGTCATATTTATTGGTGACTTCCTCACTGAATACCATAGACTTGTTGGTTCGCATGTACAGATCGTTGTCCTCATCCAGTACATAAGCGATACCACCGCTCATACCTGCGGCAAAGTTCTTTCCGGTTTTACCAAGGATAACGACACGACCGCCCGTCATATACTCACATCCATGATCGCCGACACCCTCAACAACAGCAGTAGCTCCGGAATTTCTGACACAGAAACGTTCTCCTGCCACACCATTGATGAATGCCTTACCGCTTGTCGCACCGTACAGTGCTACGTTACCGATAATGATGTTCTCATCCTTTTTGAAGTTTACTCCTGCAGGTGGATAAACGATCAGCTTTCCGCCGGAAAGTCCCTTTCCGAAATAATCGTTGGAATCTCCCACCAGTTCGAGTGTCAGTCCCTTTGGAATAAAGGCACCAAAACTCTGTCCGCCGGCTCCGCTGCATTTAATAATGAAAGTATCCTCATCGAGTGTATCGTCGTACTTCTTTGTAATCTCTGATCCGAAGATTGTTCCAAGCGAACGGTTTACGTTTGTTACTTCGGTATCGATCATACGCTTCTGCTTCTTATCAAGTGCCGGCTTTAACTGTTTTAAAAACTCCGTGATATCTTTGGTCTTATCCAGTTCGAAATCATATACCTGCTTCGGATCAAAAATAACCTTCTGCTTTGTTCCTGCAAACGGATTATTTAAGATATTGCTCAGGTCAAGCTTTGCTTCACGCTCGGACAGATCTCCGCGAACCTTTAAGAAATCGCTTCGTCCGACGAGTTCATCCACTGTGCGGACACCAAGTTTTGCCATGTACTCCCGAAGTTCTTCTGCGATAAAGCGCATGAAGTTCTCAACATACTCCGGTTTTCCTGCGAAACGCTTACGAAGCTCCGGATTCTGGGTTGCAATACCTGCCGGACAGGTATCCAGATTACATACACGCATCATGACACAGCCCATGGTTACCAGGGGAGCGGTTGCAAAACCAAACTCTTCCGCGCCAAGACATGCAGCAATGGCCACGTCTTTACCACTCATCAGCTTTCCGTCTGTCTCAATTCTTACTTTATTACGCAGTCCGTTCATAATCAGCGTCTGATGTGTCTCTGCCAGACCAAGTTCCCACGGAAGACCTGCGTTGTGGATGGAACTGCTTGGCGCAGCACCTGTACCACCGTCATATCCGGAGATCAGGACAACCTGTGCACCGGCTTTTGCAACACCGGCTGCTACGGTACCGACACCTGCCTCGGAAACCAGTTTTACGGAAATTCTTGCATCGCGGTTTGCATTCTTTAAGTCAAAGATCAGCTGTTCAAGATCCTCGATGGAATAAATATCGTGGTGTGGTGGCGGGGAGATCAAAGATACACCCGGTGTGGAAAGTCTTGTCCTGGCAATCCATGGGTATACTTTCTTACCCGGAAGATGTCCACCTTCACCAGGCTTTGCTCCCTGTGCCATTTTGATCTGGATCTCCTGCGCACTGGTCAGATAACGGCTGGTAACACCGAAACGTCCGGATGCAACCTGTTTGATTGCGGAACAACGGTTCTTTCCGTCCGGTCCGACGGTCAGACGATCCTTGTCCTCACCACCTTCACCGGTGTTTGACTTACCGTGTAAGTGATTCATGGCAATGGCAAGTGTCTCATGTGCTTCCTTCGAAATAGAACCGTAAGACATCGCTCCGGTCTTAAAACGTGTCACAATAGAATCTACGCTTTCCACTTCCTCAAGCTTCACACCCTTCTTCGGGTACTCAAAATCCATCAGTCCACGCAGGTTCGTATGCTTTTCTTCTTCATCTACCAGACTCGTATACTGCTTGAACATCTCATAGTCCCCACGTTTGGTAGACTGCTGCAGCAGATGGATGGTAGCCGGATTGTACAGATGCGCATCGGCTCCGCTTCTCATCTTGTGGCGGCCCTTGCTGTCAAGGGTTACATCGGTTTCAAGTCCCAGCGGATCATAGGCTGCGGAATGAAGCGTATTGACATCATTCTCGATATCCTTGATGGAAATTCCGCCGATGCGGCTGACCGTATTGGTGAAATACTTGTCAATGACATCTTTATCAATACCAAGTGCCTCAAAAATCTTGGAACCCTGATACGACTGGATCGTAGAAATACCCATCTTGGCTGCAATCTTTACAATACCGGTGATAATTGCATGGTTATAATCATCAACTGCGGCATAATAATCTTTGTCTAACATGTGCTCGTCGATCAGCTGTTTTACGGTATCCAGTGCCAGGTATGGGTTAATTGCACTCGCACCAAAACCAAGCAGTGTTGCAAAATGATGTACCTCACGCGGCTCTCCGGATTCGAGAATCAGGGAAAGGGAAGTACGTTTCTTTGTCTTTACCAGATACTGCTGCAATGCAGATACGGCAAGCAGGGAAGGAATTGCCACATGGTTATCATCCACGCCTCTGTCGGAAAGGATCAGGATATTGGCTCCGTCTCTGTATGCACGATCCGCCTCAATAAAGAGACGATCTACGGCTTTCTCAAGACTGGTATTCTTATAATAAATAATCGGAATGGTTTCTACCTTAAATCCGTCTACTTTCATATTGCGGATTTTCATCAGGTCTGTGTTGGTCAGAATCGGATTGTTGATCCGAAGTACTTTACAGTTCTCCGGCTTTTCCTCTAAGAGGTTTCCGGCAGATCCGATATACACCGTCGTAGAAGTAACAACCTCCTCACGGATGGAATCGATTGGCGGGTTGGTTACCTGTGCAAACAGCTGCTTAAAATAGTTAAACAGCGGCTCACGGTTTCCGGACAGTGCCGCAAGCGGTGTATCTGTACCCATCGCAGCGGTACCCTCAATGCCGTTCTTTGCCATCGGCAGGATGGAATCCTTTAAGGACTCATACGTGTAACCGAATGCCCTTTGCATTCTCTGACGTTCTTCCTGTGTGTATTCCGGCACACGCTCATTCGGGATTTTTAAATCCTTTAACATGACGATGTTACTGTCAAGCCACTCACCATACGGACGCTTGCCCGCATATTTTTCTTTTAACTCATCGTCATCAATCACTCGCCCCTGCACAGTATCTACAAGAAGCATTTTACCAGGACGCAGACGGTCTTTGGTCACGATATGGGTCGGATCAATATCAAGAACTCCGACCTCGGAAGAAAGAATCAGATAGTCATCGTCTGTAATGTAATAACGGGATGGACGCAGACCGTTACGGTCAAGAACCGCTCCCATCATATCTCCATCGGAAAACAGGATGGATGCAGGTCCGTCCCAAGGCTCCATCATGGTTGCATAATACTGATAGAAATCTTTCTTTTTCTGTGTCATCACAGCATTGTTTGCCCATGGCTCCGGAATCATGATCATGACTGCCAGTGGCAGATCCATGCCACTCATCACCAGAAACTCCAGCGTATTGTCCAGCATTGCGGAATCAGATCCTTCGGTGTTGACGACCGGAAGTACCTTCTGGAATTCCCCGCGCAGCTTGCCGGATGCCATCGTCTCTTCCCGGGCAAGCATCTTGTCTGCATTACCACGGATGGTGTTGATCTCACCGTTATGTACAATAAAACGGTTTGGATGTGCTCTCTCCCAGCTTGGATTTGTGTTGGTAGAGAAACGGGAATGTACGGTTGCAATTGCAGACTCATAATCCTTATCCTGCAGATCGGAGAAGAACTGACGCAGCTGCTCTACAAGGAACATTCCTTTATATACAATCGTTCTGCTCGAAAGGGAAGCAACGTAGCTGTCATCGTTGGACTGCTCGAATACACGGCGTGCCACATACAGCTTGCGGTCAAAATCAAGTCCCTTCTCCACATCTTCCGGTCTTTTGATGAACGCCTGCATGATGCATGGCATACATCCTCTGGCCTTGTCGGAAAGCTTGTCCGGATGAATCGGTACCTGTCTCCATCCGAGGAATTCCATTCCTTCCTTCTCGACAATTACCTCAAACATCTTCTTTGCCTGATTGGTCTTTAACTCATCCTGTGGGAAGAAAAACATTCCGACGCCGTAATCTCTCTCTTCTCCCAGCTTAATTCCAAGCGGCTCTGTCGCTTTCTTAAAGAACTTATGGGAAATCTGAAGAAGAATACCAACACCATCTCCGGTCTTTCCGTCGGCATCTTTTCCGGCTCTATGCTTTAAGTTCTCAACAATTTTCAAGGCATTTTCCACGGTCTGGTGGGTCTTGATACCTTTGATGTTTACCACAGCACCAATTCCGCAGTTATCATGTTCGAAACTCGGATCATATAATCCTTTGGCGGTTGCTGTGCTCTCATTCCATTGCTCTTTCATAGAACTATCCTTTCGTTGTAAATCATTCATGAGTTGCTTTTTCTTAACTGATTCTCATTTTACTCCTATAACCGCCGCTTGTAAATCACTTTTTTCGTTTTATTGTCTGATAATTTGTCTATTATTTATCTATCGCAGTATTGTCAGATAATATCTTGTTTTTTCTTTTATATTAACCGTTTTTCAAACAATAAAGCGGTCATATTCATGAAATATTTTTTTCATAAATATGACCGAATTTTCTGTTTTTATTAAGTTGTTTTTATTTTACAAACAATTTATATCTGAAATTCATTCACCGTCTGCTGCAATGTTCCGATGCTGTCCAAAACCTTTTCCCGTCTTCCTTTCCCCATAACTTTTCCTCCTTGGTATTTTTATATTTTAACACTGTTATACTTTAATGCGATAAACAAGTAAAAAGAAAAAAGGCATCTGATTTTTTCAAATCAGATGCCTTTGAAACGCTCTATGCCTGCCGGTCAATCACCTTTCCTGTCCGGTAATAGGTAAAATCAGCAGTAACCAGAACTCTTTGATTCTCATCCATAAGTTTCACGGTATATACGCCGATCCGTCCTCCCTGTCTTTGTACTTCTGCCTCACCGTACACGTAGCCGGTATCTTTCACAGCCTCCAGATAATTCATTTTCCCGTCAATCGTTGTAACATAATTGCCATAGGTGGATGCCGCCAAACCAGCAAGCGTATCAGCAAGCGCATACGCACATCCGCCATGCATTCCACCGTAAATATTCGTAAAATGCTCATCCATGCGCATTCTTCCGTAAGCATAACCTTCCCGCACTTCCAGCAGTTCCATTCCCAGAAGCTGTGCAAACGGATTTTTCTCCAAAAGCTGGTTCAGCTTCTGTGGTGTCAGTTCCTGTGGCTGCTGTGACTGTTGTACTGCCTTTTGTTCTGTTGTTTTCACGGCAGAAATATGTTTGTGTTTCTTACTCATGTTTTCTTCCTTTATTGATGTTTTTTATCTGTCCTGCCTCTATCTGCTTTTCAGATATTTCTATATCTCTGTACATAGCAATCTGTCTCATGGTTGACTCATAAATCTCCATGC
>ENA-ORSL01001671-ORSL01001671.1-human-gut-metagenome-genome-assembly--contig:-NODE-1671-length-18009-cov-4.647488_pt1 | contig 18009 bp, 16 predicted proteins | sample MGYA00242190_ERZ509157 | MGnify/ENA primary metagenome ERZ509157 (study PRJEB26280, sample SAMEA2338664) | human gut metagenome | biome: human gut; feature: human-associated habitat; material: faeces...
GTTCTTAGCATGTTCCAGATTATTAAAGCAACGTTTCCTCTTACAGCACCGTCAGCATATGTTCCATATGTAACGTCTTTTAATACTTTTAATTCTTGTGCTTTTGCTATGTAGTTTGTTGGCCATGTTCCTTTTGACTCAACAACTGTTTTGTATCCTAAAACTCTAACGGCCATTGTAACAGCTTCTGCATATGTAACTGTTGCGTCTGGTCTGAAAGTTCCGTCTGGATATCCATTAATGTATCCATATTGAGATGCTACGTTGATGTATCCTGTAGCCCAGTGATCTCTATCAACATCTGAGAAGTTTGTAACTCCTTTAGCAACTAATGCTGCTGGCTCTAATCCAGCTGATATTACTAATAATTTAGCCATTTCTGCTCTTGAAACGACTTTCTTTGGTTGGTATGTTCCGTCGTTGTATCCGTTAACGATACCTAACTCAACTAATGCACTAACAGCAGCTTCATACTCTGTTCCAGCAACATCTTTTAATGTTGTTCCAGCAAATGCAAATGTGAACATTGATAGAACCATTGAAAGTGCAAGTACTAATGATAATACTCTTTTCATTAGAAAATTCCTCCTTGTATTATTTTTTGAAAGAAAAGTTTTTTTGATGGAATTGGATTGTCCTTTTCCTTCTAATCTGCTCTTAACAATCCAACTATGCGTATGAGATTATGAAATGCTCACTTCATTTCTCACATCACAATGCTATTATATAGTTAGAAAAATCAAAGTCAACAAAGTTAAAAAAACGTTTACCAAATTTACAAATTGTTTACATTTAATACAATTTTTGCTTACGGATACACATTTTTCCTTGGTTTTACGTACAAAAAACGGTAGAAATTTTCAAGTTTTCTACCGCTTTTTTAGTAAGTTTTATCCCATTATATCCATTTTTCTACCACCCAATATGTGAAAATGCAAGTGTTTTATTGTTTGTCCAGCATCTTCCCCGTTATTTGTTAGCACTCTAAAGCCTGTTTCATCTATTTGCTTTTCTTTGGCTATTTCTTGTACTGCTTTATATACTTCTTGTAAGTATATTGTATCTTCTTCCGTAAGTTTCATTACATTTTGTATATGTTTTTTAGGCACTACCAATATATGTACTGGTGCTACAGGATGTAAATCTTCAAATGCAATCACATAATCATTTTCTATTACTATCTTTGATGGTATTTCTTTATTTATTATTTTGCAAAATATACACTCTTCCATTAATTTATCCTCCTATTAATTAACAAGGACACCACTTTTGCTTAAGTAATGTCCCTGAATATTTGCTTTATTGTGTTTTATTCTAATACAGCTTTTATTCTTCTAATTCCAGCTGCAACGCCTTCTTCTTTTACTATTCTAAAGTGTCCCATATTTCCTGTTCTTGCTACATGAGGTCCTCCACAGATTTCTTTACTAAAGTCGCCTATCGTGTAAACTTTTACTTTATCCCCATATTTGTTAGCAAATAAACCAGTTGCTCCAGATGCTTTTGCATCTTCTAATGACATTTCTTCGCATGTTACTGGCAAATCTCTTTGTATTTGCTCATTTACTATATCTTCAACTTGTTTTAGTTGTTCTGGTGTTACTTTTTGTGGATTTGCAAAGTCAAATCTAAGTCTTTCTGCCGTTATGTTTGAACCCTTTTGTGTAGCATGTTCACCCAATACAATTTGTAAAGCTTTATGCAATAAGTGTGTTGCTGTATGATATGCTGTTGTTTTTTCACTATGGTCAGCAAGTCCACCTTTAAATTTAGCTTCTGAACCAGCTCTTGATAATTCTTGATGTTTCTTAAATAACTCGTTAAATTCTTCCATGTTTATTTTCATATCTTTTTCTGCTGCAAGTTCTGCTGTCATTTCTGGTGGAAATCCAAAAGTATCATATAATCTAAATACCACTTGTCCCTCTAATTTATCTTTTCCCTCCGCCTTAGCTTTTTCAACATTTTTTGCGAATTCCTTTTCACCATGTTCCAAAGTCTTTAGGAATTTGTCTTTTTCTTCTACAATTACTTCTAGTATTGTTTGTTTATTTGCTGGTATTTCTGGATACATTTCAGTTAAAACATCTACAAACTTTTCTACTAATACGTTTATGTTGTTTGGATCAAAACCAATTTTTCTCATATGTCTAATTACTCTTCTTAGTAATCTTCTCAAAACATATCCTTGTTCAACATTACTTGGGCGAACTCCATCTACAATCATAAACATTGATGCTCTTAAGTGGTCTGCAATAATTCTTGCACTCTCTATGTTGTATTCTGTTGACATTTCCTTAATTTTTTCAATTATATCAGCAAATAATTCTGTCTCATATACATTATTCTTTCCTTGTAGTAAGCTAATAACTCTTTCAAGTCCAAGTCCTGTATCTACATTCGGTGCCTTTAATGGCTCGTATGTACCATCTTGTTTTTTATTATACTGCATGAACACATTGTTCCATATCTCTAAGTACTTTCCGCAACTACAAGTTGGGTCACAATGTTCACTGCATTTTTCTTTTCCAGTATCATAGAATATTTCAGTATCTGGTCCGCATGGCCCAGTTTCACCAGCTGGTCCCCACCAGTTATGTTCTCTTGAACAGTAGAATATTCTTTCTTTAGGGATGCCGGCTTTTTCCCATGCAGCAGCAGCTTCTTCATCCCTTGGTATTCCATCTCCACCAGCAAATACAGTTACAGATATTTTATTCATATCAAATCCTAGAACATCTCTTAAAAATTCATAGCTCATTGCTATTGATTCTTTTTTAAAATAATCTCCTAATGACCAATTTCCCATCATTTCAAAGAATGTTAAATGTGATGGATCACCAACTGAATCTATATCACCTGTTCTTATACATTTTTGATAGTCTGTTAATCTCTTTCCTTGTGGATGTGGTTCACCAAGTAAATATGGTACTAATGGATGCATACCAGCCGTTGTAAATAATACAGTTGGATCATTTTCGGGTACTACTGGCGCACTTGGTATAACTTTATGTCCGTGTTTTTCAAAAAATTCTATGTATTTTCTTCTTAATTCAATTGCTTTCATTTGATATTCATCCTTTCTCTATCTTTGCAATTTTCTCTCGACCGCTACGCAAGGTAACGTTTTATACAAATAGGTATTATATAACACTTTTCATTGTTCTACAATAGTAATTTTGATGTTATTACCATTTGAAAACACTTATTTAATACTACAAAAGCTTACCATTTCTGATAAGCCTTTGATTAAATATATTAATTATCAAATATTCTAAAACTTTTTCATTATTTTCTTTCCCTTTTTCATTACCATTCTAGTAAAATCATTTATTTCATCACTTGCCATAGTTCCAACAACTCCGCCTAACAAAGCACCAATAACCATCCCTGTCATCAAATTTTTCATGTTTTTTCCTCCTTTTTATGTTTATATATTTTTCTAATTGTAGTAATTATCTCTGACACACCAACAAACAACAAAAAGAAGCCAAAATATTTTTTTAATTCACTGGGCGAAATAAATTTTGTTACATAAGCACCTATAGCAGAGCCTACTATTGTTGCATACAATAGCTTCTTTCCTATCTTTGTATCAACATTTTTATTTTTAAAATGTACAATGATTGCTGCGATAGAAGTTGGAATAAAAAATATTAAGTTTGCTGCTTGTGCAGTATGTTGTTCAACAGCAAGGAATGTTGTTAATATAAGTATTAATATGCTTCCTCCACCCATTCCAAGTCCTGTAACAATTCCTGATAATATACCAATTAAAATTAATCTCATATCTATATCTTATCCAGAAACAATCATTTTTATTGATGCATAAATCAAAAATATATCAAATATTATCGAAAGTAAATTTTTTGGTATTTTTTTCATTATTTTTGCACCAATAAAACCACCAACTATTCCTCCTATTGCAACCTGCAAAGATAGTGACAAATTAAAGTAATTATATTTCATATAAAATATTGATGTTATTAAAACAGCAATCAAAATAGAAGCAAGCGTTGTTCCCCTTGCTTTATACTCATCTACTTTCATTAAATGTACTAGAGCTGGCAATATTAACAATCCACCACCAGCTCCAAAAAAACCGCTTACGAAGCCCCCGTGCAAGCCCAATTACATATGCCATTCTTCTTCTCCTTTTGCTTTTAATATTTCTCTCATACTATAATTTTATACACGAATTTTTACATGAAATATATAAAAATTAACACCTAAAAGATTACAAAATTGTTACTTTGGCACTATATAAGTATAGAAATTTCCTATTCACAAGAAAGATGAAAATCTTCGATTTTCATTCTTTCGTCCCTCGAGAGTTTTCGACCGAAAGGAAGAAAATCTCTCGCATAAATTAAAGTTTTTTTGTGTAATAGGAAAGAAAATCAATACATAAAAAGTTGCAAATCTTTTACTTTCCTATTGCATAAAAAATAGAAAGAAGCTATAAACACCTCTTTCTATTTTTCGTTATTTTAATTTTTCTTCTGTTTCGTCTGGTGTGTAATACTTTGTTCCAAGCATCTTGTCTGGCAAATATTGTTGTTCAACTTCATGATTTGGATAATCATGTGGATATTTATATCCTACCCCATAGCCAAACTCTTCCATTCCCTCTGCTGGTGCATTTCTTATATGCATTGGTATTGTTCCTGTGTCAGTATTTTCTACATCATTCAATGCTTGATTTATTCCTAAATATGCTGCATTTGATTTTGGGCTTCTTGCAACATATACTGCAGCGTGTGCCAATATTATTCTTGCTTCAGGCATACCTATTTGATGTATTGCTTGCATTGCTGCATTTGCTACAACTAGTGCATTAGAATTTGCCATTCCTACATCTTCAGATGCACATATTGCTATTCTTCTTGCTAGGAACATTGGATCTTCTCCAGCATATAATGCTCTTGCCAAATAAAATAATACGGCATCAGCATCTCCTCCACGCATTGACTTTATAAATGCACTTATATTGTCATAATGGCTATCTCCATTCTTATCAAATTGTGCTTTTTTCTTTTGAATACATTCACTAGCAATTTCTTTTGTTATTTTTATTTCACCGTTTGCATCCATTTCAGTAGTTAGTGCAGCAATTTCTAATGCGTTTAATGCAACTCTAACATCTCCGCCTGATAATGCAGAAATATACTCTAATACACCATCTTCAAGAGTTAGGTCATAGTAGCCTAATCCTTTTTCTTTATTTTTTAAAGCATTTTCTAGTATTTTTACTATATCTTTTTCTGTAAGTGGTTCTAATTTAAAAACTGTAGAACGTGAAATTAGAGCCTTATTCACTGAAAAATATGGATTTTCAGTCGTGGCTCCTATTAGGATTATAGTCCCGTTTTCTACATATGGTAAGAGTGCGTCTTGTTGTAATTTATTAAATCTATGAATCTCGTCTATAAACAAAACCGTTCTTCCTGATGGATTAAGTATTAAGTTTCTTGAGTCTTCTACAATCGCTTTTATATCTGCAACTCCTGCAGATACAGCATTTAGTCTAGCAAATTTGTCTTTTGTTGACTTTGCAATTACTCTTGCCAAAGATGTTTTTCCACATCCTGGTGGCCCCCACAAAATTATGCTTGATAGTCTATCTGCTTTTATAAGTCGGTATAGCATCTTATCTTTTCCTAATATATGTTCTTGCCCAACATATTCATCAATCGTGGTTGGACACATTCTATATGCAAGTGGTTTATCTTTTTCTTCCATTTTCTCACCTTTATTTCTTTGTAAAATATATTAATGATTTCTTTATTATTTCTTCAACACTCATTCCTGTTGTATCAAATGATGTAACAGCTTTTGTTGCATCTTTAACAGGATAACCCAAAACTTGAAGTGCAGAAATAGCTTCATGCACATTGTCATCTTTGTTGATTGCAGTTTGAACTTCAAAGTCGCCATCTGCAGCAATTGCTTCTTCTGATTTTAATTTATCTTTTAATTCCAATATTATTCTTTGAGCTGATTTTGCTCCGATTCCTGGTAATTTTGTAAGTTCTTTAATATCATTCGAAATTACAGAAAGAGCAAATTTTGATGGTGTTATGTGCGAAAGAATTGCTGTTGCTGATTTGGCTCCAACCCCACTTACTCCTATCAAAAGTTCAAACATTCTAAGTTCCTCTAGGCTATTGAAACCATATAGACTAATGCAATCTTCTCTTACATGATGATGCGTAAAAACCTTTACACTTGAGCCAATTTCTCCTAATTTATCTATAGTGGTTATTGGTGCAAATATTTTGTAACCAATTCCACCTGTTTCCACTACTATATAATCTGTACCTTTTATTTCTAGAGTTCCTTTTATATATGCGTACATTTTTTAATACTCCTCTCATTTTATATAACTTGCATTTAAAGTGTACATTAGTTCGTGTGTTAAGTCAATACAAGAAAGTACAAAATAAAAATAAAGCCTCGGATTTTTATTTTATCCGAAGCTTTTTATTTATCCTATTTTTTCTGGTTCATTATATTGAACTCCAAAAGTTTCAACAGTCATGCTTTTTATTACTGGTGGTTCCACTGGTCTATCAGCTTCCATCATTTGTTTAATATATTCCTCAACATCTGCATATTGTAGTAATGGGTCAATATCTGAACTTCTTCTAATTACTTTTGAATTTACAACACTATCTATTACATCCATTCCTTCTATAACTTCACCAAAAGCTGCATATTGTCCATCTAAAAATGTAGAATCAGTAGTAACTATAAAGAACTGTGATCCTGCAGTATCGTTGTCTTGTGCTCTTGCCATAGAAAGCACACCTCTTTTATGTGAAATGTTATTTGTAACACCATTTGTTGTAAATTCACCTTTTATAGAATATCCTGGTCCACCTGTACCATCACCTGATGGATCTCCACCTTGTGCCATAAACCCTGGAATTACTCTATGAAATATTAAACCATTATAAAATCTTTGATTTATTAGTGAAATAAAATTATTTACTGTTATTGGTGCTACTTCCGGATATAATACCATTTTTACTGTTCCTAAGTTTTCTATTTCCATTGTTACAATTGGATTTTCAACCTTTTCTTTATCTCCACTTGAAGTTTCGTTGTTTCCACTATTGTTTATTACTTCGCCACTAATTATATCTAGTGAATCGCCACTCTTTATTTCGTTTCCTTGATTTTTTGAGTTATTGCATCCAACTAGTGAAAATACTAGTACTAAACTCAATACTGCTAATAAAATTTTTCTATTCATATAATTTAACCGCCTTTCTCATTGCTCCATTACAGTTTAATTACTTTTTTTACTTTAGTCAACCTTTTCACAATATTTTCATAAGGTTGCTTTCTATTGTACAAGAAAGATGAAAATCTTCGATTTTCATTCTTTCGTCCCTCGAGAGTTTTCGACTGAAAGGAAGAAAATCTCTCGCATAAATTAAAGTTTTTTATGCAATAAGAAAGAAAATCAATACATAAAAAGTTGCAAATTTGTTACTTTCCTATTGCATAAAAAATTAAAGACCCGTTTAGGTCCTTAATCATCTTCATTTTTATTCATTTCTTTTAACAATTCAAGTTGTGAAATTAAAAGTGATTCCATCTTTGCTTTATACACATCAAATTGTTTCTTTGTTTCTCCGTATTGCATCTCTGTTTCTATTCTTTGTTTCTTTATTTCATCTACTGCTTTTGTTGCATTTATCTCTGCTTGTTTTAATATATTATCAGCTTCTGCTTTAGCATTTTGCTTTACTGTTTCAGCAGTTCCTTGCGCAACTATCAAAGCATTTTGTAGTGTATCTTCAATCGATTTATAATGTTGAATACCTTGATTTAACATTTCTATTTTATCTTTGTATTCAATGTTTTCTTTATATAGTTTCTCATAATCAGCAAGTAATGATGTCATAAATTCATGAACTTCATTTACACTATATCCATTCACCATTTGCTTATTAAAGGTTTTGTTTTCTATTTCTAATGGAGTTAACATTTTTCATCCTCCTTTTTACTTCTCTACTTTATCCATGATACTGAAAGTTTATTCTTTATATCCTCTTTCATAACCTCATTTGTAATTTCATAATTGAAAGGAGCAACTAAAAATATTGAATTAGATATTTTTTGAATGTTGCCATCCAATCCATAAACAGCACCACTTATAAAATCAACTATTCTTCTTGCGACATCTTTATTTACATACTCTAAATTAACAATTATAGATTTCTTTTCTTTCAAATGTTCACAAATCTCTTCTGATTGTTCAAAAGTACTTGGTTGTGAAATTACAACTTTAACTTGTTGCATTCCTGGCATACCAACAACCTTACTACTAGCTTTCTTATTAGTATTATTGGTTGGAGCTGCTACATTTTCTTTTTCTTCTATATAAGGAGTATTAGCTTCGTATTGATCATCATACTCATCATATTCTTCATTATTTACACCTAACATATCCCAAACCTTATTCATGAATTTACTTCCCACAAAAAACGACCTCCTTGAAACATACTTTTTATCATTTGTATGCTTATATTTTATTTATATAAAAAGTCAATGTCAAATGAAACGCCCTTTTGTAACTATAAATTAACATTACTGTAACATTATTGTAACATTATTCTACAATTAACGCCTCATCATACATTTTTATTGTCGATCTATTTTGTATTTGACTTTCTGACAATCCAAGATTTATTAATTCTTCATCTGTATAATTGTCTATTATAACAAAGTCCTTTGTTTCTTTTAGAATTTTTACCCAAACATCTTCAGTATTGTAAGCTTTTTTTACTGTTATCATTGGTAATTCCACTTGCTTTATAATCGAATCACCAGATAAATTTTCTACATCACCAGAAACAGAATTACCTATTGTTATATTTGTATATGTTATTGTACTTTTGTTAACTTTTAACCCAGTAGAACTCCACCAAACAACATCCATTCCAATTTTTCTGTACCTTGTCAAATCTTCAACGTTTGACTTTATTTTAAATACTAACAAAACATTTTCGCTTTCATTTGATATGTATTCAATTGTTGCTGGTATTAATTTATTACCAGTATTTTTAAATCTAAGATATATGTTGTCGTTTAGCTTAACGCTTCGTGCCTCTGGCGAATTCATTGACACAGCTATATAGCACTCAAAATTATTAACAATTTTTACGTTTCTTTGATTTATTGGTATCTCTGCATCTAATGTCGTTTTCAAATTTTTTAAAGCATTAGTTGTAAGTGATGAAATTGAATTGTATGTAAGAACATTTTCAAAGTTATCTACTCTATAAGAAACAAGCCCAGCACTAGGAGATATTAACACTTTTTCAGAGTTGTTTAGTTCTTTTTCGTACTCTGTTCTTTGATTTATTAAACTCTTTACTTCAGAACCAGCAGGGCTAAGCTCACCTACTATTTTAGCCTTTTTTTCAATCTTGCTGTTTAAGATTTTTTTATATTCTTTTATAGAACTTATACTCATATTTTCTTTTATATTAGTATATATATAACTTTCTATTTCTGATTCTAAACTCTTAACATCACTTGTAAATATGGTTTGTTGACTTTCAACAGCTTTATCAATTTTTTCATCCAGCTTGGCTATTTTATCCATAATTTGTTCTTCAGACTTCGAAACGTATGTAATAATTGGCGAACCTTTTGAAACTCTTGTTGCATCATCTGTCACTGATTTTATCATTCCATCATAGTGTGATGTATCAACAATTTCCTCGTCTCTAATAATATATCCAACTACTTCTTCGTAATTTATTAACTCGCCTTTCTTTATCAAAACGGTACTGGCTGGTTTTTGAAAGAATCGAACTATACATACAACAAAATACGCAAGAATAATTATAAATATTGATATTAATACAAATATAAAATTCTGATTTGCAGTTGTCTTTTGTTTCATTTTTATCTCCTTATATATTTAAATCGAATAAAATTTTATTAACAATATCTTCTAACTTACACCATGTTATTTGTTTTTCTCTTTTAAACCACGTCATCTGTCGTTTAGCATATCTTCTGGTTTCCATTTTTAATTTTTCAACCATTTCATCATAAGTTATACATCTATCTAAGTATTCTTTTACTTCTTTATATCCCAATCCTTGAATTGCTGTTGATGAAAATTCATATTTTTCTAATAACGACTTTACCTCGTCTATTAACCCATCTTCAAGCATTTTATCGACTCTTATATTTATTCTATTGTATAACTTTTTTCTATCTGTTTCTATTCCATACACCATATAGTCATAAGGAACTTCTTTTCTAGATTCCTTATCCAATTGTGTTTTTGTTTTTCCAGTTGTTTTATATATTTCAAGTGCCCTAATAACTCTTCTAACATTATTTGCATCTATGTTTTCGGCAGCTTCTGGATCAACTTTTTTTAACATTTCGTGCAAGTATGCGTTTCCTTTTTCTTTAGCCAAATTTGTCATCTCTTCACGATAGTTAGTGTCCTCATTAACTTCTGAAAATTCAATTCCATTTATTAATGTACTTACATATAATCCTGTGCCACCTACTATTATCGGAACTTTTCCTTTAGTTAAAATTTCTTTTATACTTTTTAAAGCTTCCTCAACATATTTTGTAACATTATATGTTTCATTTGGTGCTACTACATCAAACATATAATGCTTAATTCCAGACATCTCCTCCAAAGTAGGTTTAGCAGTACCAATATTCATATCTTTATATATTTGCATGGAATCAGCAGATATAATTTCTCCATTAATTTTTTTTGCAAGTTCAATTGAAGCAGATGTTTTTCCTGATGCTGTTGGTCCAACTATAACTATAACCTTGGGTTTCATTTTTTACCTCCTGCCAAATTTCTTTTCTATCTCATATTTTGTAATTCTTATTGCAGTAGGTCTACCGTGAGGACATGTGAATGGATTATCAAGCAACAACATTTGATCTAACAATCCTCTTATTTCCCTTTCATCCAATTTCATGTTTGCTTTTACCGCAGCCTTACAAGCAACCGTAGCAATAAATTTTTCTTCTATATCTTGTTTATTTGTTCTTGTTGTTATATCTATACCATCTAATATATCCATGAAAAGTGCTTTAGTATCCATCTCATAACATATTACAGGTACACCATTAATTTTTATCGTATTTTCTCCAAATTCTTCTAGTGCAAAACCAGCTTGCTCAAATAAATCTATATGATCTTTTATCATGTGCATATCTCTTTTAGATACTTCTAAAATATCTGGCAATAATAACATTTGTACTTCTTTTCCGCCTGAACGATAAAAGTTTTCTTTTATTTTCTCATACAATACTCTTTCATGTGCCGCATGCTGGTCTAGTATGTATATATCCTCATCCATTTGAAGTAATATGTATGTATCAAATGCAACCCCTAGGATTTTATATTCTGGTATTGGTGCTTTATCACTAAAATCTTTCTCAAAAAATGTATTTACTTGACTTTCTTCTGTGATTGTATTGTTAGCATCCTTACTTTCTACATTTGCATCTTCATTTGTTTCTGTATTAGTTTCTAATTTGTGTAAATTTTCTATTTCTTCTGGATTTTTTATTTCAATCGGTCTAGTAATTTTGCTTTCAGAGTTAGTTGTTAAATTATTCATGAATGATTTCTTTTCTTTTTCTTCTTTTTGTGTAACTTCAATTATGTATTCATTATCTTTTAACTCTTCTTCTTTCACAGTATTATTTTTTTCTTGTTTGCCTTTAAATATATCAAATAAAGTTCTCTTTGGTGCTACATTTTCACTTATTGGTACAACTTTGCTTCCAAATGTATCTGTGTTTTTTGAACTATCTTCAGATGTGATATTCTTAACATCTGGCACATAATTGTTATCATCATCTTCTCTTACCAAATCAACACCAAGCAATGTATTTTTTATAGCATAATGTATTGCTTTAAAAACTTTTCCCTCTTCAGAAAATCTAACTTCTAGCTTTGCAGGATGAACATTAACATCAACTTGCTCTGGTGGTATGTTAATATTTAAGATGCAAAAACCAAATTTTCCATGTGGTATCATTGTTCTATATGCTTCTTCTGCAGCAGCTGATAATGTTTTATCTTTTATAAATCTTCCATTTACATAGAACATTTGATTACTTCTGTTAGATCTTGCTATTTCTGGTTTTCCAACAACTCCAGTTACTCTGATGTTTTCATATTGAAAATTAACGTCGACAAGATTTGAAGCAATATCCTTTCCAAACACGTTGTACACAACGTCTGTCATGTTTCCATTTCCACTTGTGTGTAAAACTTCTTTTTTGTTGTTTATAAGTTTAAATCCCACTTCTGGATGAATAAGTGCTATTCTTTCTACTGCGGTTTCTATATATCCACCTTCTGTAAAATCTTTTTTCAAAAATTTATATCTTACAGGTGTATTATAAAATAACTCTCTTATTGTTATTGTTGTTCCTATTGGTGCACCACATTCCTCTTTTGAAAGAATATTTCCACCTTCAACAATGACTTTTGTACCTGTTTCATTATTTTTTGTTCTTGTTACCATTTCAACTTTTGCTATTGCAGCAATACTTGCCAAGGCCTCTCCTCTGAACCCCATTGTTGAGACTCTAACTAAATCTTCTGCTCTTCTTATTTTGCTAGTAGCATGTCTTTCAAACGCTAAATCAATATCATCTGGTTCAATTCCTTTTCCATTATCAGTTATTCGCATATACGTTATGCCACCGTTTTCTATTTCTACAGAAACTGACGTTGCATTTGCATCTAATGAATTTTCAACTAATTCTTTTACAACATTCGCTGGTCTTTCTATAACTTCACCAGCAGCAATTTGATTTATTGTTAAATCATCCAATAATACTATACTTCCCATGATAACCTCCTTTATCTTATGTGTTCCCTACGTATTTATTATAATCTATTTCTAATTTCATTCAATCTAACAAGTTGATTATATACTTGTTCCTTTGCCACCTCATTTACTTTGTCACCTGAAACCATAGGTACTTCTCCAACTACATCATTTTGTACAAAAGGTCCATATTCCAAAGTTAAAACTTCTAAGTTTTTGTATTTCTTTACGGCTTTTTCTATAAATTCATAATCCTCTTCATGAAGCATTGAATGATTTGCTGTCAATCTTCCATCTTTTAATCTCATTGAACCTGCTAAATGCATTTCCACAAGCTTGTCCATTGGAAGCCTTGAAACATATTCATCAAAAGGAATTCCTAATACCTCCGCAGCAACTCTAGCATGACCTATATCGAAAAGATATTCGCAATTATTTTCATTAACAACTCTTGTAATAAATTCTGGATTAGATAAAAATTTATTATAAGGTCTTTTCTCTGAAGCTGGAACATTTTCTAATAATATCCTCATATCAAATTCTTTTCTTATCGCTTTAATGTTTTCCGAAATGGTCTTTGCACATTCTTCTTCATTTTCACCTTCATTTCTATCTCTATTTATATGTATTGATATATATGGTGTGTTGCCTCTTTTAAAATAGTCTCTTTGAAGTTCAACATCTCTTCCTTTTAGAAAGTCTTTATTGGCGACATTTGAAAACTCACCAACAAATCCATGAAACATTACATTTTTCTTGGTTATACACCAATCAAAAGGTGTTAAATCTCCGCTTATACTAAATAATTTTATATAATCTATAAAATCTATTTTTCCTTCTTCTATTAGCTCTTTTACTTCCATTAAATAATTAACACATAGTTTCATTTACTTTCCTCCATATCTAATTATTAAAGTTTCATTTTCAACTTCATAAGAGTGTTAAGTGCTTCTATTGGAGTCAATTCATTTATATTAATTTTATCTATTTCACTTGCTATTTCACCAATTTTATAATTAAACAAATCAAACTGATTTTGCATTGCATATGCTTTTTTGGGCTCTTTTTCACTCTTGTTTGAGAAATTATTTTCTTTTAAAGTCTTTAATATTTCATTTGCACGAACTGTAACATTATTTGGTATTCCAGCAAGTTTTGCAACATGAACACCATAACTCTCATCTGCTCCACCACGAATTATCTTTCTTAAGAAGATTACATCTTCTCCTTTTTCTTTTACTGCTATACAGTAATTCTTTACACCGTCGATTTTATCTTCAAGTTCTGTAAGCTCATGATAATGTGTAGCAAATAATGTTCTTGCACCAATTTTCTTAGCAATATGTTCTACTACTGCCCACGCAATTGAAAGGCCATCAAATGTTGAGGTTCCTCTTCCTATTTCATCAAGTATTAACAAACTTCTTTTAGTAGCATTTGAAATAATATTTGCTACTTCGTTCATTTCAACCATAAATGTTGATTGTCCTGATGCCAAGTCATCTGATGCCCCAACTCTTGTAAATATTCTATCTGTTATTCCTATTTTTGCATAATCTGCTGGCACAAAACTTCCTATTTGAGCCATAAGTGTAATTAATGCAACTTGTCTCATATAAGTAGATTTTCCTGCCATGTTTGGTCCAGTTATAATATTTACTCTATCTTCACCTTCATTTAACAAAGTATCATTAGGAACAAAAGAACCACTTGGAATAAGTCTTTCTACAACAGGATGTCTACCTTCTTTTATTTCTATTACATCTTCTTCATTTACTTCAGGTTTTACATAGTTATATTTGTCTGCCACTTCAGCAAGTGAATTCAATGTATCAACTGTGGCTACCACATTGCTACTTTTTTGTAATCTAACTATATGATTAGAAATTTCATCTCTAATCTTTGTAAATATCTCATATTCTAAATTAACAACTTTATCTTGTGCCCCTAGTATCGTGCTTTCAATTTCTTTTAATTCATCTGTTATATATCTTTCACCAGTTGTTAACGTTTGCTTTCTTATAAATCTGTCTGGCACTTGATTTACAAAAGATTTAGATACCTCAATGTAATATCCAAATACTTTGTTAAATCCAACTTTTAAGTTTTTAATTCCTGTTGCTTCTCTTTCTCTAGCTTCTAATGCAATTACCCAATTCTTCCCTTCAGTTGAAGCTGTTCTAAGTTTTTTTACCTCTTCATCATAGTCTATTTTTATTATTCCGCCTTCCTTAACACTAACGGGCGGATCGTCTACAATTGCATCATCAATTAGTTTTGCAACATCTTCAAGTGTATCCAATTCTTCATATAAATTCTTTAATAATTCGGATTTAAAATCAGCCAATATATTTTTCAAATCTGGTAATTGTTGAAGAGAATTTTTCAAAGCAACCATGTCTTTAGCATTAACTGTTCCGTAAGAAATTTTTCCAGTTAATCTTTCGATGTCATAAACTCTATCTAGTACCTCAGTAATATTTCCTCTTCTCATTGCAGAACCTTTTAGTTCTTCAACACTTCCAAGTCTTCCTTCAATTTCTTTCACATCCATAAGAGGCTTTTCCAACCATCTTCTAAGAAGTCTTCCTCCCATAGATGTTGATGTTTTGTCCAATACCCATAGTAAGCTTCCTTTTTTGTTTCTATCTCTTATAGTTTCTGTTATCTCTAAATTTCTTCTTGCTATCATATCTAAAGCCATGTACTTTTCAGCACTATAATACTCAATGTTTGATATATGTTTCATATCTACTTTTTGAGTTTCTCTTATGTAGGTTAAAAGTAATTTGGTTGCCTCTTTAGCAAAAGGCTTTTTTTCTAATTTATCAAAGCCATGTATATCTATATTTTCGATTTCGTCAATTGATGTAGTTATATATGTTTTAAATTTTTCTTGTATAGTATTAATTTCAGCGGTACTTGCAAACATTTCTGGATTAACTACTATTTCAGCAGGCGTAAATCTAACCAACTCATTCATCAATTTAGCAAAGTTATTACCCTCAACAATTTCTGTAGTGCAAAACTCACCAGTAGAAACATCTGAATACGCCAATCCGTAATGTATACCAACTTTATATATTGATGCAATATAGTTATTCTTTTTTTCTTCTAATATGTTTGATTCTATAACTGTTCCTGGTGTTATTACTCTTATTACATCTCTTTTTACCAAACCTTTTGCAAGAGCTGGATCTTCCATTTGTTCACATATGGCTACCTTATGACCATTTGTAATTAATTTACTAAGATAATTTTGAATACTATGATATGGTATTCCGCACATTGGTGCTCTTTCTTTCAAACCACAATCTTTACCTGTTAAGGTGATTTCAAGTTCTTTTGATGCTGTTATAGCATCATCAAAAAACATCTCATAAAAATCACCCAATCTATATAAAAGAATACAGTCTTTATACTGTTCTTTAGTTTCAACATACTGTTGCATCATAGGTGTCAAACCTTCCATTTTCTTCACTTCCTTTGCCTTTTGATTTTATCATTTGAGGTGCTTTTTTGCAAGTGTGCAAATCAATTATTAAGCATACTAAAACAAAATATTAGAATGAAAATCTTCGGTTTTTATTGGGTGCTTTCCTATTGTATAAAAAAAAGACGGCTTTAACCGTCTCTTTTATCTTATTTTTCTTCATCTTTTCTGTTTGTATGTTTTATTTTAGTTGAAACTTCAACTTTCTCATTTGTTACATTTTCCGTTTTAGGCATTATATCTTTGTACTTAATTGTAAAAGGTTTTTCAGCCTCTTTTACACGACATTCTATTGTTGTAGCTTTATTTATTCCCCAGTTAGTTTTAAACGTTTCAGCTATCTGTGGAACAATCGCTTCAGCTTCATTTCTAGTTTTATCCTTAAAAGTTAAGTTTATCAAATTTCCTCTAAGTTCAACCTTTGCAAGTAGGTCCGATGTGCTTGGAGAATCAACAGAAGCATTTAATTTTCCATCTTTATCTTTAGTCAAACTTAAACATTTATTTCCTGTTGCATGTAGTATTTTATCATCATACATTGCATATGTGCCTCTGCCAGAACCACCATAATTTCCGTCTTTGTCTGGATAATTTGCAATTGCAGTACTAATATTATGAATCTTTCCAATTGAAAAAGTGATATTATCTGTTTCTTCAATTCTAGCTTTTGGTTCACCAGCTGCATAAAGAATAATATCTTTTTCAGTTTCCTTTGGACCCACATACTCATGTAATTCATCTGTTTCTGGATTTAACTCATTAGAAAGTATGTATGTTTTTTCTGTTTCATTTATTTGCAAATGAGTACCAAAAGGCTTTAGTTTTTCATTTAACTTTTCTTCTTTTCTTTGTTTGTCAACAGTGTATATTATTTTACTTTTAACTATTTCTTTTTTCAAACTTTCTGGTGCCAAAGGATTTAATTTTATTGCACCTATCTCAAATCTCTTCTTCATTTCACTTTCATCAAGTAAACGCTCAATGGTTTTTCTTAAAACAGTTTCATTATTTTCATAATATGTTATTTCTTTTATCTTTGGCTCATTAGCTCTATCTTCATAATCTTCAATACTTGGATAAAAGTTTCTTATTTGTTCAAATACAACACCATCACTATTCTTCTTTTTTTCTATAACCTCGATAGAATTAAAAGCCTCTGTTTTAGCACTCGTACTAATTTTTCTGATAGTTTTTTCTATGTTAGTGTTATTAGCTCCATTTTCAAATATTTGCTCTTGTGTTATAAGTCTTCCCATAGGATCTATATAGCTCACTACATTTCCCTTTATTTTAGGATTATTTTTAGTTCCATATCTAAAACCAGCAATTGTATCTTTTATAAATCTCATAAATCTTGAACCTTCATACAAAGATAAAGATTCAGATGATTCTAAAGTTTTATCATAATCACCTATTGGCATATATGCGTTACTCAAAGTTTATCCCTCCGAATTCTTTTGTATTTTTTCACATACATAAATTGTATAGTTTTTGAGATAAAGTGTCAAGGAGATGTGAATTTTTGCAGCAGATTTTCTTTTTTCGCTCATCAAAAATTTCAGAAATTCAAAAGAATAAAATTTGAAACTATTCCGCCTTTACTACAACAAGAAAGATGAAAATCTTCGATTTTCATTCTTTCGTCCCTCGAGAGTTTTC
>ENA-ORSL01001679-ORSL01001679.1-human-gut-metagenome-genome-assembly--contig:-NODE-1679-length-17971-cov-4.006977_pt1 | contig 17971 bp, 16 predicted proteins | sample MGYA00242190_ERZ509157 | MGnify/ENA primary metagenome ERZ509157 (study PRJEB26280, sample SAMEA2338664) | human gut metagenome | biome: human gut; feature: human-associated habitat; material: faeces...
ATAATTATAATTGATAATGAAAAAATAAGAGAGATTAATAGGGAATATCGTAATATTGATGCAGAGACGGATGTTATATCTTTTGCTTTAGAGGATGCTGATAATATTAAGATAGATGATTATAGGGTTTTGGGAGATATATATATATCTATTGATAGGTGTTATTCACAGGCTTTGGAGTATGGTCATTCAAGAGAGAGAGAGATTTGCTTTTTAGCAACACATGGTATACTTCATTTACTTGGTTATGATCATATGAATGCTAGTGATGAAGAGAAAATGTTTACATTACAAGAAGAATTACTAGATGGGTATAATATAAAACGTTAGGAGATTATAAATGAGAGAGAGATTAAAGGAATTATTAAATAATGCTTATGCACCATATTCTGGGTTTTGTGTTGCATCTATACTTAAGATGAAAGATGGTAAGGAAATTATGGGGGTTAATGTTGAAAATGCTTCTTATGGGGCTTCTATATGTTCAGAGAGAAATGCTATTACGACTGCTATTACTATGGGATATAAAAAGGGTGATTTTGATTCTATATATATTATGGTAAGTGGGAATAAGTTATCAACACCTTGTTTTGTATGTAGGCAGTTTATTTCAGAATTTTTTGATGATGATGGAAAAATAGTTTTAATGGGATTAAATGGTGAGGAAAAGGTATTTACAGTTTCACAGTTGTGTCCATATCCTTTTTCAGATGATGATTTAAAATAAGGAGGTAATATGAAAAGTGGATTTATTGCTTTAGTAGGTAGACCAAATGTTGGAAAGAGTACATTATTAAATGCTATAATGGGTAGAAAGATAGCAATTACTTCTGATAAACCACAGACTACTAGAAATATTATACAAGGAATATATACTGATGATGATTCACAAATGATTTTTATAGATACTCCAGGTATTCATAAACCTAAGAATAGACTTGGTAAAATATTAAATAAAGAAGCATATATTTCTATGGATGATGTTGATATTATTCTTTTTCTTGTGGATATTACAGAGAATTTGGGTAAGGGAGATAAATTTATTATTGATTTGTTTAAAAATACATCAAAACCAGTTATATTAGTTATTAATAAGATAGATAGGTTACCTAAGAGTGAAATATTGCATAAGATAGAAGAGTATAAGGATTTATATGATTTTGATGAGATAGTTCCTGTTTCTGCTGTTAAGGGTGATAATATTGATAGATTAATATCTGTTTTAAAGGGTAAACTTACGGATAATATAAAATATTATGAAGATGATGTTGTGACTAATGTATCTAATAGTTTTATGATATCAGAAATAATTAGGGAAAAGATACTTGAGTTAACTCATGAAGAGGTTCCGCATAGTGTTAATGTTGTGACAGAAGATATAAGTTATGATAAGAATGTTGTTAATATAAAAGCTATGATTGTTATAGATAGGGAAAATTTGAAAAGAATAATTATTGGTAAACAAGGTACTATGATAAAAGAAATTGGTAGGAGAGCTAGAATAGAAATAGAAGAATTACTTGGTAAGAAGGTATATTTGGAATTATTTGTTAAGGTTATTGAAAAGTGGCGTGATAGAGAGAAGTATTTGAATGAAATTGGATATAAAGATTTTAAATTAGATAATTAATTGTATAAAAATGTATAAAGTATATCATTATTATAATAGGTGATTAAAATGAATAGTAATGATTTGTTTTTGATGTTTAAATTGACGGGTAAAATAGAGTATTATTTAAAGTATAAAGAACTTGAGGCTAGAGAAAATGATGATAAAGAAAGTAGAAGGAATAATAGTAAGTGAAGTAGATTATAAAGAAAGTAGTAAGATAATAAATATTTTAACTAAAGATGATGGGTTGATTGGGGTTATTGCTAGAGGTACTAAGAAGGTTAAGAATAATTTTGGTGGTATGATTACTAAGTTAACTTGTGGTATTTTTCATTTATATTATAAAGATAAGGGGTTATCTACTTTAATTGATGTGGATGTTATAGATGGGTTTAAATATATTAGAAAAGATATAAATTTGATAAGTTATGCTTGTTATTTATTAGAACTTAGTATGCAAGTTTATAGACATGAAAATAATAATGATATATATAAGTTATTACTTGATAGTTTAAAGAAGATAGATGAGGGGTTTGATGCTTTAGTAATTAGTAATATATTGGAACTTAAATTATTAGATTATTTAGGAATTAAACCTGTTATTGATTCTTGTGTTAATTGTGGAAGTGTAGATGATATAGTTACTGTTTCTAGTTATAGAGGGGGATATTTGTGTAAGAATTGTGTTTTGGAAGAAAGAATAGTAAATATTAAGACTATTAAGTTGTTAAGGATGTTCTATTATGTAGATATATCTAAGATAAGTAAGTTGGATATATCTGATAATATTAAAAGGGAATTAAATCAATTTATTGATGATTATTATGATAGGTATTCGGGATTATATTTAAAATCAAAGGAATTTTTGAAGAAATTGATGTTGATATAGTGAAAAGTCGTTAATTATGTATTGACTTTTAAAATATAATTTGATATTATTATAGCGTTGTTAAATTTAGGTTTTGTCTTGGGCAAAACTTATATTTACAGGAATATATGAAACACCAGGGTGTGTGCAAGAGAGGAGGACTATAATGCCAACAATTAATCAATTGACTAAGAAGAGAAGAAGTAAAAAAACTAGAAAGAGTAAATCTCCAGTTTTAGGATTTGGTGTAAATACAATTGCTAGAAAACAAACTAAGTTAAACTCACCTCAAAAAAGAGGAGTATGTACTAGGGTTGGAACAATGACACCTAAAAAACCAAACTCTGCTTTAAGAAAATATGCTAGGGTTAGATTATCTAATGGTCTTGAAGTAACTTGTTATATTCCAGGAATTGGACATAATTTACAAGAGCATAGTGTTGTTTTAGTAAGAGGCGGTAGAGTTAAGGACTTAATCGGTGTTCGTTATCACATTATTCGTGGTACTATGGATACTGCTGGAGTTCAAAATAGACAACAAGGTCGTTCAAAATATGGTGCTAAGAAACCTAAGAAATAATTGAAATATATACTATCGAAGGGAGGATAATATGAGAAAGAGACAAGCAACAAAAAGAGATGTATTACCAGATCCAATATACAATTCTAAAGTTGTAACTAAATTAATTAATCAAATAATGAAAGATGGTAAAAAAGGAACAGCTCAAAGAATTCTATATGATGCATTTGACATAATTAAGACTAAAACAAATACTGAACCTATGGAAGTTTTTGAAAAGGCTATGAATAATATTAAACCATCTTTAGAAGTAAAATCAAGAAGAGTTGGTGGAACTAATTATCAAGTTCCAATTGAAGTTAAGCCAGATAGAGCACAAGCTTTAACTTTTCGTTGGTTAATAAATTATGCTAGATTAAGAAATGGTCATAGTATGGCTGAAAATTTAGCAAATGAAATAATTGATGCATCTAATGGTATAGGTGCAAGTGTTAAGAAAAAAGACGATACTCATAAGATGGCAGAAGCTAATAAGGCATTTGCTCATTATAGATGGTAAGAGAAAGGAAAAATAAGTATGGCTCGTGAAATAAGCTTAGAAAAAACAAGAAATATTGGTATCATGGCCCATATAGATGCTGGTAAGACTACTTGTACAGAAAGAATTCTATACCATACAGGAAAGATTCACAAAATGGGTGAAACTCATGATGGTGCTTCTCAAATGGACTGGATGGAACAAGAACAAGAAAGAGGTATTACTATCACTAGTGCTGCTACGACAGCATATTGGAAAGGTTATAGATTCAATATTATAGATACTCCAGGACATGTTGACTTTACTATTGAAGTTCAAAGAAGTTTAAGAGTATTAGATGGTGCTGTTTTACTACTAGACTCACAAGCTGGTGTAGAACCACAAAGTGAAACAGTATGGAGACAAGCAAATGATTATAAAGTACCTAGAATAATATTCTCTAATAAGATGGATAAGATGGGTGCAGATTTCTTTATGAGTTTAAATAGTATCAAGGAAAGATTAGGAGCAAAGAGTTTGCCTATTGAGCTTCCTATTGGTGCTGAGGCTGATTTTAGAGGTGTTATTGATTTAGTAGAAATGAAGGCTATTGAATTTGATGGTAGTACAGAAGAAAATGCTAAAGAAATTGAAATACCTGCTGAATTAAAAGATGAAGCTATTGAATATAGAAATAAATTAATTGAAGCAGTTGCTGATTATGACGAAGAATTAATGATGAAATATTTAGATGGCGAAGAGATAGATGTTCCTATGTTAAAAAGAGCAATTAGAAAGGGAACATTATCTGCAGAATTCTTCCCATTTATGTGTGGAACAGCATTAGGAAATAAGGGTATTAAACCATTACTTGATGCAGTTATTGATTATTTACCTGCTCCAACAGATATTGAGGCAATTGAATGCTTTGATGATAAGGGTAATGAAGTAAAAAGGCATCCATCAGATAATGAACCTTTTACTGCTTTAGCATTTAAGGTTATGACAGATCCATTTGTTGGAAAATTAACATTCTTCAGAGTATATTCTGGTACTTTAAAAAGTGGAAGTTATGTAATGAATTCTACTAAAGGTGTTAAAGAAAGAGTTGGAAGAATTTTACAAATGCATGCTAATCATCGTTCTGAAATTACAGAAGTTTTTGCTGGTGATATAGCTGCTGCTGTTGGATTTAAAAATACAACGACAGCTAATACATTATGTGATGAGAAGAAAGTTGTTGTTATGAAGGGTATGGATTTCCCAGAACCTGTTATATCACAAGCTGTTGAACCAAAATCAAAAGCTGACCAAGATAAAATGGGACTTGCATTAGCAAAACTTGCTGAAGAAGATCCAACGTTTAAAATGAGAACTGATCCAGAAACTGGTCAAACAGTTATTTCTGGAATGGGTGAACTTCACTTAGATGTATTAATTGATAGAATGAGAAGAGAATTTGGAGTTGAAGCTACAGTTGGTGCTCCTCAAGTTGCTTATCGTGAAACGATTACACAAATGGGTGAGTGTGAAGGTAAACATATCAAACAATCTGGTGGTCGTGGACAATACGGTCATGTATGGGTTAGATTTGAGCCTAATCCAGAAAAGGGTTATGAATTTGTTGATAATGTAGTTGGAGGTGTTGTTCCTCGTGAATATATCTCTGTAGTAGATAAGGGTCTTCAAGAAGCATTACAATCAGGTGTTCTTGCTGGATATCCTATGGTAGATATTAAGGCTACATTATATGATGGATCATACCATGATGTTGATTCATCTGAAATGGCATTTAAAATTGCAGCATCTCTTGCTGTTAAGGAAATGAAAAATAAATGTAAGCCTGTACTTCTTGAACCTATTGTTAAAGTAGTAGTAGTGGCTCCAGATGAATATACTGGTGGTGTAATTGGTGATATTACTTCTAGAAGAGGTAAACCACTTGGTCAAGAATCTAGAGGAAATGCAATTGCATTTACTGCTATGGTTCCACTTGCTGAAATGTTTGGTTATGCTACTACACTAAGATCAAATACTCAAGGTAGAGGTAACTATACTATGACATTCGATCATTATGAAGAAGTTCCAAAATCAATTTCAGAAGAAATAATAAAGAAAAATGGTGTAAATTAATAAAACATCTTGAAAAAAAATAAATTTTTGCTAAAATATAATATGTAAACAATTAAGAAAGAGAGGAAAATAAAATGGCAAAACAAAAATTTGATAGAAGCAAACCACATGTTAATATTGGTACCATCGGTCATGTTGACCATGGTAAAACAACATTAACTGCTGCTATATCAGCACATTTAGCTGGAAAAAATGGTAATGAAAAAGTAGAATTTTCAAATATCGATAAAGCTCCAGAAGAAAGAGAAAGAGGTATTACAATTAATACTTCTCATATTGAGTACAGTACTGAAAAAAGACACTATGCTCACGTTGACTGTCCAGGACATGCTGACTATGTTAAAAACATGATTACTGGTGCAGCTCAAATGGATGGTGCAATACTAGTTATTGCTGCTACTGATGGACCAATGGCTCAAACTAGAGAACATATCTTACTTGCTCGTCAAGTTGGAGTACCTAAAATGGTAGTATTCATGAACAAATGTGATATGGTTGATGATGAAGAATTACTAGATTTAGTAGAAATGGAAATCAGAGAATTATTAACTGAATATGGTTATGATGGAGATAATACTCCAATTATTAGAGGTTCAGCTCTTAAAGCTCTTGAAGGTGACCCAGCTTGGACTCCTAAGATTGATGAATTAATGGATGCAGTTGATGAATGGATTCCAACTCCAGAAAGAGATAATGACAAACCATTCTTAATGTCAATTGAAGACGTATTTACAATTACAGGTCGTGGAACAGTTGTTACTGGACGTGTTGAAAGAGGTCAATTAAAATTAAATGATGAAGTTGAAATCGTTGGTTTAAAAGATACTAAGAAAACAGTTGTTACTGGTATTGAAATGTTTAGAAAACAACTTGATTATGCAGAAGCAGGAGATAATGCTGGTGTATTACTTCGTGGTATTGCTCGTGAGGATGTTGAAAGAGGTCAAGTTCTTGCTAAACCAGGAAGTGTTCATCCACATAAGAAATTTAAAGCACAAGTATATGTACTTTCTAAAGAAGAAGGTGGAAGACATACTCCATTCTTTACAAACTACAGACCACAATTTTATTTCAGAACTACAGATGTTACTGGTGTAATTACATTACCAGATGGTGTTGAAATGGTTATGCCTGGTGATAATGTAACTATTACTGTTGAATTAATAGCTCCAATTGCTGTTGAAAATGGTACTAAGTTCTCTATCCGTGAAGGTGGAAGAACGGTTGGCGCTGGTACAGTATCTGAAATTATTGAATAATAAATTATTAAAATAGTACTTTGATAGTACTATTTTTTTAGAGTGTTGACAAAGTTCAATACTCTTTTCTTTTTTTGAAAAATATTGTTGACAAATATTATATTATGTAATATTATTTAATTGTACTATTACAAGTAGTACAAACATATTGTAATATGGAAGGAGTTAATATGATAAAAGTTGATCGTGTTAGTAAGAAATATGATAATGATTTTGTATTGAATAATTTGAGTTTTAATATAAAAGATAATTGTATTTATGGTTTGGTGGGGGCTAATGGTGCTGGTAAGAGTACTTTGTTAAGAATAATTATGGGGATATTTGATGCTAATATGGGTAGTGTTACTATAGATGGGGAAGAGGTTTCTCATAATGTTAAATTAAAACAGAAGATGGTTTTTATTCCTGATGATTTGTTTTTTTATCCTGGGTATACACTTATTGATATGGCTAAGTATTATCAATCTATGTATGATGAGTTTGATATGGATTATTTTAGAGAGTTAGCTAAATTATTAAAATTAAAGGAAAATGTTAAGATTAGTAATTTTTCTAAAGGTATGAAAAGACAATGTGCTTTAATTTGTGCTATAGCTACTAATGCTGATTATATGTTTTTTGATGAGACTTTTGATGGGTTAGATCCTGTAATTAGAAATGTTATGAAGAAGATTATAGTTAAGCAGATGAATAAGAAGAAGACTACTATTGTTATGACTAGTCATAATTTGAGAGAATTAGAAGATGTTTGTGATAATTTAGGATTGTTATATCAGGGTGGTATTTTATTTGAGAGTGATATTGATACAATTAAAACAAATATGTATAAAGTACAAATATCTTTGAAGGGGGATTTTGATAAGGATGATTTTAGTGATATAGATTTACTTAGTTATAAGAAAAATGGAAGTGTTGCTACATTGATAATTAAAGATGTTGATAATACTAGTAAAAAGAAATTAGCTAAGAAGAATCCAATTATATTAGATTATTTGAATTTGACTTTGGAAGAGATATTTATTTATGAGATGGAGGTTATGGGTTATGAATTTGACAAGTTGGTTTAATTTTAAATTTTTGAAAGAGAATTTTAAAAAGTCTAGAGCAATAATATTGCTATGTATATTTTTATTACCTATTTTAACTGTTATTACTAATTTAATAAAAATATCTGATAGTAGTGATTTTATACCTAGTATATATCATTTATCTTATTTGTTTATAATAGGATTATATATAATACCTATTGTATTATCTATTACATTGTTTAGTTTTGTATTTAAGAGAAAATCTTGTGATTTTGTTATGTCATTTCCTATTACTAAAAAGCAAATATTTATGACTAATACTGTTGGTGGAATAGGCGTACTACTTATTTTAAATATTCTTAATTGTTTAATGTTATTTTTGGTAAGTTTGATATCTTCAAATATTTTTATACCTGGTAGAATGATATTTGATATCTTCTTGTTATGGACTGTGGCATATATATTTGTTTTTGTAGTTAGTAATATAGCTATAAGTGTTTCTGCTAATAAGATAACTTCTGTTGTTGTAGTATTACTTATTTTGTTTTTAATTCCTTTTTTACATACTTTTATTACTGTTAATGGTAGTCAATTTAATGATAGGGCAGATTGTATTCTTTATGAGACTAGATGTATAAATAATGATGTAAATAATGATTACTATGATATTAATTATAATGTTGTTAGAGATAGTAATTATACAGTACCATATTTACTTATAAGTAAAGTTTTCTTGAATGATAGCAAATTAAATTATAATGTTTCTATTGTTAAAACTTTTGTATTAAGCTTGATATATATTTTTGTAGGGTTATTACTTTTTGATAGGAAGAAGTTTGAAATTGTTGAGACATCATTTAAGAATGAAAAGATTCATTTGTTTGTAAAGAGTTTGACTGTTATTCCATTTTTGGCTTTGGGTTATTTAGTGTTTAAGGAAAGTGGTTTTTCTTTTGAATATATGACTTATTATATTTTATTGTTGGCTATTATTATTACTTATCTTATTATATATGATTTAATAACTAGAAAGAGAGTATTAAATGTATTTAAGTCTTTGTTATATACTTTATTTGCTTTGGTATTTGTAATTCTTTTAGGTATGACTTCTTCTTTGAATAATAAGAAATATTTAGATGTAGGTAATATAAAAGAAATTACTTTGAGTGATAATAATAAGTTAATGAAAAGTGGTAGTACAAGGGATAGTGAGTTAATAAAATATATTTTTGATAATTGTAAAAATTATGATGAATATGAAGAAAATATTATATCTGTTAGTATTAGGAATGGTTCTTTTACATATTATTTTGATTTAATGTTTGATGATAGTGAATATACATATATAGTAGATAAATTAAATAAAGATGATTATTATAAGAAGAGTATTGATAATAGTAAGCCTTATGTTATTTTGGATAATTTAAATAATAGGGTATTAAGAGATAGCAAATTAGTTAATGATATTATAATGGATTATGATCTTGGATATTATGATAATGGTGGTAATTTGTTATATGGGGTAGATTTATATTTTTATGATAATTATAGTATTAATAATTTGGAAGTAGTAGTTTTAGATGAAGAATTGAGACATGATTTGATTAATTATTATAATAATGAAACTATGCAATATTTAAAGTCTAATAATATATATATATATCGTGTTGTGGTACGTGATTTTGATAGTGAGGAGGATTATTATTTATCTGGTAATAATATTCAAAAATTAATAAATGTGGTTATGGATAAAGATTTGGAATTAGATTTTGATAAGTCTTATGTATGTATAAGGTTATATACTTATGATAGGGTTTATAAGCTTATTATTAATGATTTTGATTTACTTGATGAAATGAAATCATATGAGAGTGAATGGTGAATATAATGATGGGATTAGATATTAATTTAGACTATCAAAGTAGAATACCTATATATGAACAAATAGTAAATAATATTGAAAAATATGTTGCTGTTGGTATTTTGAGGGAAAAGAGTCAGATTCCTTCAATAAGAGAATTGGCGAATAATTTGGGTATTAATCCTAATACGGTAAAGAAAGCGTATGATATATTAGAAAATAAGGGTGTTATTATGACTATTAGTACTAAGGGGACTTTTATTTCAAATAATACAAAGATGGTATTAGAAAATAAAATAGATAAAGAGATTGATTTGATTAAAGATAAGATTAGGGAATTGGAGAATATGGGAATAAGTAAGAAAGAGATAATCGAAAGGATAGAGAAATGAGTTTATTAGAAGTTAAGAATTTAACGAAGGTTTATGGGGAGAAGTCTACTTTGGTTAAGGCTTTGGATGATGTTTCTTTTAATGTTAATGAAGGGGAATTTGTGGCTATTGTAGGTTCTTCTGGCAGTGGTAAATCAACTTTATTACATATTTTAGGAGCGGTTGATAGACCTACTAGTGGTAGTGTTTTTGTAGGAGATGTTAATGTATTTAAGCAAAAGGATGAGGATTTGGCTGTTTTTAGGAGGAGAAAGGTAGGATTAATTTATCAATTTTATAATTTAATTCCGATACTTAATGTTCGTGAAAATATGACTTTACCTATATTGTTAGATGGAAAGAAGCCTGACGAGAAGTATTTGAATGAATTAATTCTTTTATTGGGATTATCTAAAAGAATTAACCATTTACCTAATGAGTTATCTGGTGGTCAACAACAAAGAGTATCTATAGGAAGAGCTTTGATGTCAAAACCTGATATTATAATGGCTGATGAACCTACGGGTAATTTGGATTCTAAGGCTAGTATGGAAATTATGAACTTATTGAAATTATCTAATGAAAAATATAATCAAACTATTATTATGATAACGCATGATATGGAGTTGGCTAAAAATGCTGGAAGAATTATTACTTTAGAAGATGGTAAGATAGTTAAGGATGAGGTTAATAATGAAAATATTGAATGAATTAACTATTAAAAATTTACTTCAGAATAAGAAAAGGACTATTGTAACAATAATTGGAATTATATTATCTGTGGCTTTAATGGTGGGAATAGGGTTGTTATTTTCATCATTTCAAAATTATATGATTCAAGAAGTTATTTCTAATAAGGGTGAATATCATGCTGTGTATAAGAATTTAGATGGTAGTGATATAGATAAGGTAAGTAAGATAAATAAATTAAAATATTTTTATAGAATTCCTTTGGGATATGTAAAAATTAATTCGAATAATGATTATAAACCATATATGTATATTGAAGAAGTTAATGATGAGTTTTTTAATCAGGTTAATTTAATTAGTGGCTCATTTCCTAAGAATAATCATGAACTTGTTATATCTGAACATGTGATTACTAATGGTGGTGTATCTTATAAAATAGGGGATAAGATTAAATTAAATTATGGTAAGAGAATATTAAATGAAGAATATGTTATGGATAATGATATAGGATATGAAGAAGATGAGATTTTAGAGATAACTGATTCTTTTGAATATACTATTGTGGGTATTATGAAGAGGAATAATTATGAAGATTATCAGGCTCCTGGATATTTGGCTATAACTCTTCATGAAGGTAATATAGATAAGGCTTCTTTATATGTTATATTTAATAAAAAGAATAAAATTATAAATCAAGCTAGGGATTTGGGAGAAAAACTTAATTATTCTTTAGATAATATTGAGTATAATACTTCTTTACTTGCTATGTATGGGGAGACAACTTATGGTAATATATTTCAATCTATGGTTGGTATGCTTGTTATTATGTTATCTTTGGTTTCAATAGGTTGTATAATAGTTATATATAATTCTTTTGCTATATCTGTTATGGAGAGAAAAAAACAATTTGGTCTTTTATCTAGTATAGGTGCTACGAAAAGGCAGATTTCTTATATGGTGTTATTTGAAGCTTTCTTGGTAGGAATAATAGGAATTGTTTTGGGAATTGCTAGTGCATATTTGGGTATTGGTATAGTTTTGGTAATTATTAATCATTTGATTGGAAATGTATTGGAAATAGATTTGCAACTTGTTACTAATTCAATGTTTATAGTTATACCTGTTATATTTATGATAGTGGTAATATTTATATCAGCTTTGATACCTTCAAGAAGAGCTAGTAAAATATCTCCGATAGAAGCTATAAGACAGAATGATGATATTAAAATTAATAAGAAAAAGGTTAAAACTAGTAAATTAATTACTAAGTTGTTTGGTGTAGAGGGGGATATTGCTCTTAAGAATATTAAAAGAAATAAGAAGAAATATCGTGTTACTACGATAAGTTTGTTTATTAGTATTGTGTTGTTTATATCATTTTCTGCTTATATGAATTATACTTTAAATACTACTGATAATGTTTTTACTAGTTTTCCTTTTGATGTTACTATATCTTATAATAATATTTTGGAGAATGATGATAAAGTAATAAAGGAAATGTTAAGTAATGATAGTGTTAAGGATTATATATCATATAGATTTTTAACTATACCTATTAGGAATAATTTAAAGTATACTGATGAGTATATTAAATATAATGATGTGGAAGATGTTCTTTATGATTATATTAATGTTATTGTTTTAGATGATAAATCATATGATGATTATAAGAATAGTATAGGTTTAAAAGAAGATAAAATAATACTTTTAAATAAGTATCAAGGGGTAAGTTATGCTGATGGTAAGAGAGTTAATTATGATGTTTCTGTAGTAGATAATGAAAATATTAAGTTAGATGTTTGTAATTTTGCAAATGTAGATAGTGATGATGTTAGTAATAATCTGGATAAGTATTGTAATATATATTTGAAAGATATATATGTGACTAATGAATATCCATATTTAATGCCAGAATTTAATAGGATACCACCTTATAAGTTAATAATTAATGATAAGTTGTATTCTAAGATATTGAGTGATTATGATATAAATGGTAGTGCTATAAATATTGTTAGTAATAATACAAAAGAGCTTGATGATATTAGTAGTAATTTATCTGATAATATTAGTTATTTAAATATTAATGAGGCAAATAAGACTTCTAATAATATTGTTTTAGCTATTAAGATATTAATGTATGGTTTTATTTCTTTGGTTACTTTGATTGGGGTTACTTCTGTTTTTAATACTATATCAACGAGTATGGCATTAAGGAAAAAAGAATTTGCTGTTTTAAGGAGTATTGGTTTAACAAGAGGGGGATTTAATAAGATATTGTTTTTTGAAAGTTTATTTTTTGGTGTTAAATCATTAGTGTATGCTCTTCCTGTGTCTTTTGGTATAATATGTTTGATACATTTATCTTTAGCTAATATGTTGGATATAAATCATTTGTTAATACCTTGGAATAGTATTATATTATCTATAGTAGTGGTATTTGTAATAGTATTATTAACTATGTTATATTCTACGAATAAGATAAAAAAACAAAATATTATAGAACAAATTAGAGAGGAGAATATTTAATTCTTAAGGTAATTAAATAAAAACTTATAAACTAGGTATAACATGAAAAATGAGATTTTCAATATTCTTAAAATCATGATTATATCTAGTTGTTTTTTGATTTAGAGTTAACTTTTCACCCATAGATTTATCAAGTTTAGCAAGATTGAAAACTATTTTTCTGATAGTAGAAATATTTTCTATAGAATTGCTTTTTTTATTAGTAGAGTGATCTTCATCTAAAATAACATCAAGTTTCCAATGCAGGCAGCATTCAATATTCCAATGACTTCTAGTTGCATCTCTGAAAGTCTCAATATTAATTTTTTTACTAATAATATAATAGTGTTCTTTAATAGTTATTTTTGTTTTTTCCTCTCTGTAACATTTCATCATTCCAACGGCAGATAGGTTTTTCCATTTGTTCTTATTATTAATAAAAGATGTATTATAAGAAATATAATATTCTCTTCGTTCAATACGACCATGGTCATTTTCAAATTCTGTATCTATATAATCGATTTCAGAGTTATCATTAGAAATTTCAATATCAAAATATGTTTTGATGTCATCTAATAAATCTCTTTGATTAGTTTTTACTTTTAAAATATAATTACCTTTTTTATCAATGATTTTATTAGCAATATTAGTTTGTGTTCCAATTGCATCAATGGTAACAAATAGCCCTGAAATATCAATAAGATCTAATAACTCTGGAATGGCAGTAATTTCATTAGATTTATTATTTACTTTGACTTGACCAATAGAAATACCCATTTCATTTAAAAATGCAGAAACAATATATGGAGTATTACCTCCATTAATTTTATCAGTAGCACTTTTGATAGCTTTACCATCGATACTTAAGAATCTTCCTTTGTTATCATATACGATATTTTTGATCCATTCTATAAATAATTTTATGAATTCTTTAGAATCTATTATAGAAAAAACTCTTGAAAAACAATCATGGGATGGAATACCATTTTTTAAAGATAGTAGATTATTAAAATATTCTTCATTTAATTTTAAAAAATCCGTCATATTAGTAAAATCGGTATAACCACATAATATCCCATAAATAGTGAGAATTAAAATGTTTATTAATTTATGCTTTTTGCCTCTAACATCTCTTGAATCTTCTAAAATTTCAAAATGTTCAAATAAACTTTTCATATATAGTACCTCTTTATCTTATAATGCAATTATATATGATTTTTTCTATCTATCAAAACTTTTTGACTTTTTTATGCAATTGCCATATTTAATTCTCTTTTTTCTTTTTTCTTGTACTAGGTTAAATAATTTGATATACTATATATAGTAGGGAGAATATGAAATAAATGGGAGAAAAGAAATGTTATGTAAATTTAATTATAGCTATAGTTTTATTGGTGGTAGCTTTTGTGGTATATAAAAATATACCTATAGTAGTAGAAATTATTGTTAAGAATTTAGGTGAGGTAGGAACATTACAGGAAGGAATTATAGTTATGGTTGGTAGTACAATTATAGTTCTTGTTGTTAGTATAATGTTATTTATAGTGGGTATTATGTTATTTATAGGTTTTATAAGAGAGATGAAAATTATTAGATTAGAGAAGAAAAATACTTATAAAAAAATAGTAGGAAAGGATTAGTGTTATGAAAAAATTGGTATTTACTTTTATATTATTAATATTATTTATTACTCCTGTAAATTCTTTAGTTGTATCAAAAGATTTAGTTCCTGTTGAAAAGAGTAATGGTGTTAGTTCTATTATTTCAGGAATGAATATGATATGTAAAGAACAAAAAGGTACTCAAGGAGAGGTTACTTTTAAAGAACGTGATGGAATTAAATCAATTAATATTACTGGTAATAAATCTTATGGGTATTATAATTGTAGTGTTAATGGGCTAGACCCAAATAAGATATATGTTATTAGTGCTGATGTAAAGGTAGAAGATTATGTTGGCAATAAGGGTGGAGTTGTTGGAATATATAGAAATGAAGGTAATTCTTTTTATAATTGGGCATTATCTTCTTATAATAATACTAATGAATATAAAAAGTTAGAAGTAGTGTTAAAGCCAGAATATGATGGTAAAGGTAGAATTGTGCTTGGATTTTGGGGAATAGAAGATTATTATGCTAAGGGAACGGTATATATAAAAGATATAGCTATTTCTTTAGCAGATGATAGGTTAGTTCAAGTTGAATCAGATGATAAAAAGGTTAAATTGGTAGTTTGGAAGGAAGACATTGATAGTGCTAGTTTAACAAATGATGACTTAAAAAAAATTACAAATAAATATTCTCAAGCATATAAATATATGGCTGAGTTAGTTGGAAATAGTTCACATGGTACTTTGTATCCATATAAAAATGGACAATTAGTTTATATGATGACTAATTATCATATTTATGGGGCAATATCTGGTTTTCCTATTGAAGCTAATAGAAAATATACTGTTAATAATTTGAAAAGTGATAAGAAAGATAATTTTATATCTTGGACGTTTCTTCATGAGACGGGGCATGTATTTGATTTACCACTTTATAGTAGTGATAATTCTTATGTAACTTCACTTGAGAGATTTACAAATGAAAAAGAACAAACAGCTAGTTTTTATCCATTGTATGCTATGGAAAAGATGAATATAATAACAGATAATAATTATGATATGGAAAAGTTTATATTAAATAATTATAAAACTCAGTATGATAATTATGTGAATGGTGGAACTTGGAGTGGTGGATGTGGTGATTATCTTTTAAGCCTTGTTAGAGTAAATGGTAAAATGGATTGGGATTCATTTAAAAAGACTTATAAGTGGTTTAATGATTTGAGTAAAAGTCAATTTGATGGTTATGTTAATAGAACAAATAATAAGAAGATAGCATGGTATTTAAAAAAACTAGATGATTTTAGTAGTTTTGATGTTAAGGGAGTATTTAATGATAGGTCTTTAAATGATTTTATATCTAAGTATGTTCCTACACAAAGTATAGATATAAGTATTACTAGTATGATTGGCAAGAATGGGCCTTATTTTGCTTTGAATGAAGATGTTAATCCAATGGGAAATAACGATATAATAGAATATAGTTCTTCTGATGAGAGTGTATTATCAATAAATGAGTATGGTGTTTTAAATATGATAAATTCTTCTGGTAATGCTGTAATAACAGCTAGATCTTTCTTTAATCCAAATATAACTGCTACATATGAATATGTTGGTAATAGTCAAGGTAATTCTGGTAGTACATCTTCTGGTTCTCATGAAATATTTGAGAATCCAGAGACAGGATTAGCATATAAATTAGTAGTAATAACATTATTTTTATCAATACTTATATTTACTATTGTGGCTTTTAAAACTAAAAAAGTAGATGAGTAGATTGGAGGGAAAAATGTGTTAAGACTTAAAAAGGTATCTAAGTTTTATTATAATAAAGGTATTGTAGCTAGTGGAATAAATAATGTTTCTCTTAATTTTGAACTTGGTGAATTTGTTGTAATAACTGGTGAGTCTGGTAGTGGTAAATCAACATTATTGAATGTTATATCAGGACTTGATAGTTATGAAGAAGGGGAAATGTATATTAATGATTTAGAAACTAGTCATTATAGGGAATCTGACTTTGAAGATTATAGGAAAAAATATGTATCTAATATATTTCAAACATATAATTTAGTTAATAGTTATAGTGTATATCAAAATATAGAGTTAGTTTTTTTGATTAATGGATATAAAAGTAAAGATATAAAGAGTAAAGTATTATCTTTAATTGAAGAAGTTGGGTTAACTAAATATAAGAATACAAAAGTATCTAAATTATCTGGTGGTCAAAAACAACGTGTTGCTATTGCAAGAGCTTTAGCTAAAGAGACACCTATTATTATTGCAGATGAACCAACTGGTAATCTTGATTCAAAGTCTGGTAGAGAAATAGTTAAATTATTAAAGAAAGTTTCTAATGGTAAGCTTGTTATTGTGGTTACTCATAATTTAGAACAAGTTCTCCATTTGGCTACGAGGGTAATTACTATGGCTGATGGGCGTGTTATATCTGATAATAAGATTAGAGAATATGATAAGTGTGATAGTGAGATAGAATTTAATGATAATAAGATGTCTATTTTTAATATAGTAAAATTAGGTATAAGAAATACATTTAATATAATTCCTAAATTCTTATTAATATTGACGGTATTTTTGTTTATATCATTTGGCTTATTATCAATGTATTCTTCTAGTGAGAAGTCAGAGGTAGATAGTATTAATTCTTTATATAATAATTATTTTAATAATACAGATCCTAAGAGAATTGTTATTAATAAAAAAGATGGTACTAAATTTACGGAAGAAGATGTAAGTAATATATCTAATATTTCTAATGTAGATTATATTGTTAAGAATGATGTTATTTTAGATAGGATGGTTTATGCTAATACTAATGATGATAATAATTTATGTATATATGGTTATTTAAGAGATATTGATTCATTTAAGGATAGTGTTGATGTTGGTAGATTACCTAATAGTGATGATGAGGTAGTAATTGTTATAAATGAAGAATATAATTATCAGTTTGATGAATATAAAGATGATATGGATAA
>ENA-ORSL01001685-ORSL01001685.1-human-gut-metagenome-genome-assembly--contig:-NODE-1685-length-17927-cov-19.153312_pt1 | contig 17927 bp, 16 predicted proteins | sample MGYA00242190_ERZ509157 | MGnify/ENA primary metagenome ERZ509157 (study PRJEB26280, sample SAMEA2338664) | human gut metagenome | biome: human gut; feature: human-associated habitat; material: faeces...
CGAAAGCGGAGACCGTGAAGAGTCCGAAGAGGGCTCCAAGTAGAAGTTTTCTCATGTGTTGATTGTTTTTAGGAATGGTTGTATTCGGTGCTTGCAGCATTCTGACCGCAAAGGTACGCAAAAAATCTGATGAAAATTTGGCGGGTAATAAAAAAAGCAGTAACTTTGCAGCGCAAAACGGGTCATGTCCCGGTTGTTTTTAAGTTTGAAAAGGATGATTCGCTAGCTCAGCTGGTAGAGCACAACACTTTTAATGTTGGGGTCGTGGGTTCGAGCCCCACGCGGATCACCAATAAAATAAGCCAAATTGCTAACATTCAGCAGTTTGGCTTATTTCTTTCCTGAAAATTGTCTGCAAATTGTCTGCAAATTGTCTGCAAATCCAAAAATTTGTGTCAACATTTTGTCAACGGAGCTGCGCCGTCAACGCCGTGGTTCAATCTAAGATTTGCTATTCAGCGCATAAATTGTGGTGTGAGGTTATAATTTTATGAACCTTAAAACATCGCTGCCATTGCAATGCCATTTGCCGTTCTGCTTTGCAGTGGGTTTATCCATCCGGATTTTGCCTTCGCGGACGAGCTTTTCAAGCCGATACTCGCCACCGACCAGTTTTGCCGCAACGGTTTTGCTGAATGTAATACCTCGCTTTTGGAATACAAGGCATATCAAATCAAAAGAGTAGCTATCATTCATTATACACATTCTTATTTTTTGCCTTCGAGACGCTTTCTTTCTGCTTCGAAGGCTTCGAGGAAGTGGATTTCGACAGGAGAAAGTTGATACTGGGTGCGCTCACGGAATTTGTCGTACTCCTCATTGGCTTTGAGTTTGGCAACTTCAGCTGACACGCTTCCGGCATGGTTCAGCAATTCTTTCCCAGACAGCTTCAGGAAATCGTCGAGTTTCTGAATCCAGTCTTTCATATACATCGGCACATGGCTCTTTGCTTGAAGTTCGGCAAAGTCAAGATATAGGTTGACAATGCGGTTCAGCATATCGACCTCCTCTTCCGACAAATAATTCTTGGCAATCTCCGCCTCATATTTGGTTGGCATGGCTCCTCGCCATGAAGTCAAACCCATGAAATCGTTTTTGGCATTGGCACGATCATAAATTACCTCTGCAGCAGTATGTCCGTGGGCGGCAAAGTGCATCTTGTTCTGAACCGTTTTGAAGAACTGTTGGGTGATAGTTGTACGTGGGTCATAGTCTATGCTGAGGGCATAAATCTCCAGCACCTTGCGATAGAACACCTTCTCCGAGCTTCGGATGTCACGGATTCGGGCCAACAATTCGTCGAAATAATTCCCTTGTCCGGCGTTTTTGAGCAAATCATCATTAAGCACGAAGCCCTTGATCATATATTCTTTCAACACCTGAGTAGCCCATTGCCGGAACTGCACGCCACGATGCGAGTTGACACGATACCCCACGCTGATAATCATGTCAAGATTATAAATGGGAATCTTACGTTCAACCTGTCGTTTCCCTTCCGTTTGAACTTGTGCAAAAAATGCACAAGTTAAATCTGCGGTTAATTCTCCTCCATCGTAGATTCTTTTGATATGCCGTTGTATGGTTGAGCGGTCGCGCTGAAACAACTCCGCCATCTGGTCGGCCGTAAGCCACACAGTCTCATTGGAGAGCCTAACCTCAATCTTCGTCTCTCCACCCTGCGTCTGAAAAAGTATAATCTGTCCGTTATCCATGTATCCGAGGTTAATTGATACTGTGATAATATTCAGTGAGAATATTGTCCACCCCTCTCGATTGAGAGCAAGGTTTTGCGCTGATTGCCATCCAGATTCCCAAATTTAAACCCGTGTGAGTCAATAATCTATTTTGGAGTGCGAATCCTATTTTCGAGTCTCAATTATGCCATACGCAATACCCACATTAAATATATAGGTACGAATCATGAGAAATATTTGATTCAAGGAGTTTGCACTATGAGTAACTCTTTCAGCATCCAAATCTTTCAGAATATTGTAGTTCTCTAAGTAATCATCGCTGTAATGTATTGCTAAGTCACGCGAATGTTTATCTTTCGTTATTAATGGGTCATCAAATTGTGATAGAGCCTCCTCAATTTTATCGGCTTCCTTTCCAAGCGCAGTGAAATTTTGGGACAAAGGTTTCAGATATTTACGCCAAATTCCTTTATTTCTGACACGTTCATTAAATCCATATACACGTTTGTATGATTCTTTAGAAATAACTATTAAGCTTTTTATCGCAAAGCGTTCCTCGTAAAAAGTGGTTCCGCTCAAATATAGCCTAAACGCCGCACAATAATCCAATACCATTAAATTGAGTTGTACGCTTGCTTTATAAAAATTAAGAAGTTTGATGTTATCTGGTATCTTTTTCTCTATGAATTTTATGCTCTTAACAAAATCATCAGTCTTGATTTCAATGTCTCGAATTGTGTCACCTAAGACATTGTATACGTATTTAGCTTTCTTCAATGTAACTTCTAACATATTTTATTTAATGGAATTAAGATATTTATCAACTATTTGCACCTTACGCATAGTGCAATTTGCCATAGACGACTCTAACTGCGTTATAAGAGACTCGATATTTTCAATTTCCTTAGCCAACTCTATTTGAGTATTGAGCGGTGGCAATAGAATCGAGATTGCCTTCAAATCATCATTATATAGTCTGGAAATGACCGACCCTTCCGTTTTGTATTGATTCCAATCCACAAGATACTTGAAGTAGAAATGAAGATAAGAATTGTTAACAACATTTTCATCTGCATCAATCCAGACAATATTAGAGTCCTGAAAATATGCGTCATTACCATCAAAAACAATACTTCGTCCAATGGTTCCAGCGGCAGATAAAAGAACTTGCCCTTTTCGAGGGAAAGGATATTTTGATTTGTAACTATTGAATAGTTCTCGACTAATATAAGCATCAGGAATACTGCCGAACGTGCCAATTTTATAAAAAGGCACGTCTCCAGTAGTGGATGTTTGGTGTTTCAATATCCGTTTGCACATTTTTATTTCGCCCAATTCCGAAATTCTACGAATCACCCCCCCCTATAACTTTCAGAGTGTCAAGCAGTTGTAAAATTTTAGCTCGATATTCTTCTATTGTCATTCGGGTTTGTTTAAATTCTGTGTCTATTTTACTACATTCACTAACAATTTTCTCCTGAATTACTTTGGGAATATCAGGAATTGGGAATTGGACTAAATCATCCTTGTAGAAGTGCGGTTGCCCTGCTTGTTGAGGCCTTAGTGAATATAACAATTCCTGATTAGCTTTAAGGTAGAAGAAAATATATTTAGTCTTGATAACATCATCAGTAATAATTGTAATACAATCGGAAGCGAAAATTCTTTCCTCCCAAAAGTTGACATAACCAGCATTTGCGCCGGAAGCACTTATTGTAATGACATTAGCTTCTCGATTGTATTTATCATTTGTATAGGCATAAGAGACACCTCCTGCCACAACTTTATATTCTCCCGGGGTTGTTTCGCTTTTGGTAATAGCCTTTCCTTTCTGAATATTTTCCAGACCTACGAACTTGCCCAGTTTAAGAATCTGGAAAGAACTATGTACGACAATACTTTTCTTGGCGGATGTCCGAATTGATTTGTCAAAAGAAGGTCGAGAAAAATCCAACATATCTTTTAGACTATAATATTGGGCAATGCCTTGAAGCGTATCGCTTTGTACAGTAGCCTCTTCAAAAGATAGTTTTACAGCATGAGCCACTGTGCCGGTAGCATATCGGTTCTTGTCATTATATAACAGTCCTCCGGGGTTGGTAATAACAATACCCTCGCTTCCTTTGCGGTTACTCCAATCGTATCCAAGAAAAGTTTTTTGTTCAGAGTTATCTGTTGGCGATGTTATAACCAATGTCGTCTGGTTTCGCACCAATCCGAAATAGAATATTTTTTCTTCTTCAATCGGAAGCACGTATTCATAAAACAAATTTCTTACAATCTTGTTTTGTTCCTCTTTTGTAAGCCTCTTAAACGACTTTGTTTTTGAACGGTTAGCAAGGAGCGAACTTTTTAAGAATGAGACAATGTAGTTGTTAAAGTATTCGTACTTTGAGAATGTGTTAAAGTCGACAGTTCCTGAAATAAAGCGACGATAAACATTTTCGTCAATGCCGATTTGAGCAAGATACTCATTAAAAATATCCAAATCTTCCCAATTGCTTAATTGGGAACCTGTAATGATTGCTTTTGAGCTATCTTGAATAAGTTTATATCGAGTAGGCGGTTCATTATATTTCTCTATGAATAATGTAATTGTGCTTGTAGGTGTAGCGCCAAAAGTATTACGACCGAAACAAATTATTGCACGTATGTAAAAATGCCTAAGAATCAATTCTCGCGCTTTCGTATAACTAATGGGATTATTATTGCTTAATATCGAGGATGGAAGAATGACAGCAGCCAATCCTTTAGGTTTTAAGAGCTGTACTATACGTTCTACAAAAAGAGTTTCAATTTCAGATCCGTTGTTTGTTACAAAGTCAATAATCTCAAATTGATTATTCTTTAATGCAAGGTGACTTTTGAACGCGTCAACCGAATAGGGGGGATTAGCAACAAGGACATCGAACTTTCCATTTTCAATGCCTTTCTCTGGATAACACTCCAAACCATCACCAAAAATGATGCGAGCTTGTCCGGCTCCATTCATAAACAATGAGACTTTTGAGACACGAGCAAGACGATAATCTTTTTCAATACCAAAAACAGACTGTCCTACCCAAGTGTTATTTTCAGTCAGATCAGATTTACCAATATGATTGAAGTAAGCATTTACCGCTTCTATCGCTTCTGTAAGAAAATGCCCCGCTCCACAAGCATAATCCACAATTTTAGGCATTACATATCGGTCGTCCCGCTTAATTAAACGTTCAATAGGCAGACTATCCCAAATAAAACGAGTTATCGGCATAGGAGTAAAGAATTGCCCTTCGTTTTGTTTGAATCCTTTATTTAAGAGTTGTTCAAACAAATCACCAAGAAATTGATGCTTGGACGGGTACACAATTCTGTATTGTTCAAATAATTGAACAACCTCAACAAGGATTTTCCCATTTTGAAAAAACAATTCTTCATTATGAACATCCTTAAATGCAAAATCATTATTTGAATAAAATTTAAGGATGCGAATTGTATTATTAAGGTCTTCTATCGCTGAAGCTCGTTGCTGACCAGTATATTGTTGGAAAAGATTTTCGGCATAATCATTCGGGACATAGAAGATCTCTTCTTTCATAAATTCTTCCATGCCTTGTTTATGAAGCCGTTGTAACCTGTCTTGAAGGGTTTCGTATGTATCTGTGCCTATACGATATTGAAAATCTACTATGTCATCTTGACCCTTACTTAGCTCATCTACAAGTTTGCAAATGAAAAGTGCGATAAGGCGGTTGAAAGCGTTTTCCTTATCACTGACATTATTGTGACGTAGTATTTCTTCAAATCGATTCACGATTCTATCATTTGGGGTGAAATAGCGAAGATGCTTTTTCCTAAGAGGTTTAACGCCTATTTTATATGCAACAGTCTCATCATCGAATATGAGATTGTCGTGCATTTCTTTTTTATAAGTTTCACACCATACCTCAAAAAGGTTCTGTGCATTGCCCGCAACTTTAGGATTAGAATATATTAAAACGGATTCATCTTTTTTTGCGAGCTTAACAATATTGGCATCATCCGAACAATTAATGACGGGACATTCATGTGAAAGAGTGCCATCCTTAAAATCGGATGCATAAATTCCGAGCCACTGAGTTGTTCTTTCCTGCTGCCAATAAGAGAATATCTGTCCACCATCCTCCTTGGTTTGTTTAACTGCCTTTGCAAATTTGCTCCCGGCTGTTTTACATTCAAGGATAAATAGGACAGAATCTCTATTCGGGGTATAGACAATAATATCAGCGCGACCACTTTTTTGTTCATGACCCAGTGTCCAAACTTTTTCAAGTTCAATGGTTTCAGGCCGATAGCCTTTTTTCAATAGTTGATGAACGCATTCAAAAACAACAAAGTTCTCGTTTTGATCGAATCCCGTATTGCGTTCCCGGCCAACAATAGATTCAGGGTAGATGAGTTTTTGAGCTGACATATCTACCTCCATTTGACAATGGAAGTCTCCGAACTCCTTTATATATGAGTTGCCTCTCTTGGTGAATCCAAGATGCTCAAGAAGCGCAGGTAACGTTGTTTTAGTTATCATTTCAAAACCCCATTGGGCTATTACAATTGGAAACTTCCGTATAGCATCTGAAGGTCGACCAAAGCCTGTAACGACTAGATGAAAGTTTCCAAAGTTCTCGGCTCACGCCGTATGTCTTTGTGATAATTACTTGGTCATTTTCAGATTAGCGTTACTTACCAATTACAAAGTTACAATATTTCCGTGAAAGTTTAGGCGTCAGGCATAAATAAATTTTAACGTCTGCCTGATATGCCGCGTTTGGGTTGAGAGGGCTTCATAATTCGGTGAGCTTGCATCATGCAGCGATAGGCAAAGCGGCGGTCGTCGTCATCCGGATTGCGTCCCCACGGGAGGTCTGATGAGGAGCCACAGCCTCCGCATGACTGGGAGAATTTGGTTGCGCCATCGAGATAGCCGAGGGACAGAGACATCGCGCATTTCAGAATCTCGTTTGGCTGCTCGGCTATTGCTGTGAGAAAGTCGCCGTTAATATCGGCTTTCAGTTCCGACGGCATAGCGTCCAGCAGTGAACTTATTTTTTGATTGAATGTTAGTACCAATCATGTTTTTCGTTTCGGTTCAGAGCTGCTATGCGGCTCATTTCCTCGTCACTCAGCTCAAAGTCGAATATCGAGATGTTTTCTTTCATGTGCGCGGGGTTGCTTGAGCCGGGAATTACCACTACACCGCGCTGCAAGTCCCATCGCAGGATAGCCTGCGCGACGGATTTGTTGTGGGCGTCGGCGATTTCTTTCAAAACCGGGTCGTTGAGCAATTACTTCTGGTGACCCCTTCCGCCAAGCGGATACCATGCCTCGACTGCGATTCCGAGCTTCTGAATGTGAGGTACCACCTTGGTATCCTGATAATATGGATGCACCTCGTTCTGTACCAATACAGGCTTTATATTGACCTGTTTTATAAATTCATCTATCTCGTCGATATAGTAGCACGATACTCCGATGGAGCGAATTTTGCCTTGCGCAACATACTTCTCCATAGCCTTGTATGCCTTAACATCATTCGTGCCGGGATGATGCAGGAGCATCAGATCCACATATCCGATGTCGAGTTTGCGCAGACATTCCTCTATCGCGGCTTCCGGATTGGAGTATTGGTTGGGGTAAATCTTCGTGGCCACAAAGATTTCTTCGCGTGGCACGTCGGATTCCCTTACCCCTTTGCCGACCTCAACCTCGTTCCCGTACATATGGGCCGTGTCGATTTTTCTGAAACCGAGGGCGATGGCTGATTTTACAGAATTGACACATACATCACCTGTCAGATTGTAAGTGCCAAGACCTACAATCGGCATATCGTAGCCGCTGCTGAGGCGTATTGTCGGAGCTTGTCCGTTTTTACCTTCTGAAAGGGGGAAATTCGCGCAATCCATATTGTTGTCTTTATTTTATGCCAAGTCCGGCAATCCAGTTCTCAATATCGCTTCTTGTGGCATTGCCGCCGAATCTGCGCCCTGCCTTCCAGTTGGCGTCGGGAGCAAGAGAATGTAGGTTACGGTCACTGTTTCCTTTTTCGGCTCGTCATTATCCGTGGTGCAGGATGCACAGGCCGTCAGTGACACCATTGCCATTATCATTGATAAAATCTGGAGTTTCATTTCATGTATTCTTTGAAAAACAATTCTATATCGTGGAAAGGTATGACATCCATTCTGTCATACAGGTCGGTGTGGTTCGCCCCCGGTACGATATGAAGAATCTTGTTGTTGGGAGTTCCGGGCTTCCACTTGTCTGTCAGCTTTTTGTATGTGTCATTGCTGAAATACAGCGAATGAGCCTTTTCTCCGTGAACGAGCATTACCGCGCTTTCGATTTCGTCGGCGTATGTCAGAAGCGGCAGGTTCAAGAATGGCAGCGGAGATGTGGCATTGAAGCCGCCGTTGGAATTGAGTGAGCGTTTGTGATAGCCTCTCTCGGTCTTGTAATAATCGTAGTAGTCTTTCACAAACTGCGGAGCATCTTCGGGGAGAGGGTCAACGACACCGCCACCGAGTGCATAATATCCGTTTCTGGCATCTTCCGTGCGCTGCTGTGAAAGCCTTTTGCGGAGTTCAATTCTATCTCCTCCATCAGCCGAATCAAAGTACCCGTTGGCATTGACACGGCTCATGTCATACATAGTGGAGGCGACCGTCGCCTTTATACGCGGGTCATTGGCGGCGGCATTGACAGCGAAGCCACCCCAGCCGCAGATGCCGATGACACCTATTTTCTCCGCATCCACATCCGCACGGGTAGTCAGGTAATCAACAGCCGCGCTGAAATCCTCGGTATTGATGTCGGGCGAAGCGACATATCTGGGTGTGCCACCGCTTTCGCCGGTATATGACGGATCGAAGGCGATAGTAAGAAATCCTCTTTCGGCCATCTCCTGTGCGTATCGTCCGGACACCTGTTCCTTCACAGCTCCGAATGGGCCACTGACAGCAATCGCGGGCAACTTTCCGCTTACGTTATTCGGAACATACAGGTCTGCGGCAAGGGTTATTCCATACCGATTGACAAAAGTGACCTTGCTATGGTTAACTTTTTCGCTTTTGGGAAATGTCTTGTCCCACTCCGTTGTCAGAATCAGCTTTTCAGCCTTGATAATGTTGTCTTTGTCGTTCATTGTGGTTGGTTCGTTTGCTGATACATTCGCCGTCATGAATGAGGCAAGCATCATTGTTAGAATTGCTTTATTCATCGGATTATCTCGTTGATTTCTTTTGCCGGTATCCCTGCTGCCGTTGTTTCGGGGCTGATGTCTTTTGTGACTACGGCACCGGCTCCTATTATCGCGCCGTCGCCGATTGTCACACCCGGAAGTATTGTCACATTCGCGCCAATCCATACTCGATTGCCTATCTTGACGGGGGTGCAGGTCATATTCCCTCTTGATAAGGGATTTTTATCATGGTTTACAGTGCAGATGGTGCAGTTATGTCCTATAAGACATTCGTCACCTATGGTTATGCCTCCCCAGTCCTGAAATGAACATCCCATATTTATAAAGGTGTTTCTGCCTATGGTGATATTCTTGCCGCAGTCGGTGTAGAACGGCGGGAACATACCGAAGCCGCTGTCAAGCGTCTTTCCAGTCAAGTCGGACATTATATCTCTTACCTCGTCGGGAGTATGATAGCTGCCGTTCAACTTCGATGTAAGTCGCAAAGCGTTCTGGCTCATACGGTGCATAACCTCGTGGGTCTCTGAACCGGCGATGATTGTTGCGCCCGAAGCGGCATATTCTAAAAATTCAACTTCCGTCATGTCAGTGTTGTTTTCTCGATGCAAAATTACCACGGGATTTCCTAAATATAGCGACCAATCTTACGCATGGAGATACCCCGATTACGGAAGTGTAAGATCATTCTATTTGTCTGGCAGTTAGAGCATACCAAGATTACGGCAAGCAATACCTGAATTACACATACCCGCGTTCCGACGATTGCCTTTCCATTGATTCTTGCTAACTTTGCAAAAAGAAACTTTGATATGGAAATCTACGAGGCCGACACCATAGAAAGATATAACCGGTATTTCGGTTTTGAAACACGTCATCCTCTGGTGAGCATAGTGCATTTTGATGACACGGTGCATCAGCCAACACATTGTATGCACTTCGGGTTCTATGCCCTGTTCCTGAAAAATACAACCGGATGCAAAATAAAATACGGCAAAACGACTTACGATTTCGATGACGAGACGGTTGTAAGTTTTGCTCCCGGTCAGACCGTCGGTATTCTGCGCATGGAGGATGGTCCGGCACCGGTTGCCACAGGTCTGCTGTTCCATCCTGATTTTCTGAACCGCACCCCGCTCGGACAGAAAATCAAGCAATATTCGTTCTTCTCCTATGCGTCGAATGAGGCTTTGCATCTGTCTGCCGAAGAGAGAACCATATTGCAGGATTATATGGATAAGATCAAGCGGGAATTACAGCAACCGATTGATAAATTCTCAAAATCGCTGATCATCTCCAATATAGAGGTGATGCTTAATTACTGCATGAGGTTCTACGAAAGGCAGTTCGTAACACGCGAGGAACTGAATAACAGTACTATGAGTCGTTTTGAGCTGCTACTTGACGATTACCTTGATTCCGGCAAAGGATTGACAGAAGGGCTACTGACAGTCAGGTACTTCGCAGACAAGGTATGCCTGTCACCCAATTATTTCGGTGATTTAGTCAAATCCGAGACCGGTAAGACAGCGCAGGAGTATATTCAGCTCAAAATGGTTAATTATGCCAAAAGCTCGCTCTTCGACCCAAAACTGAGTACAAAGCAAATAGCTGAATTACTGGGTTTCCAGTACCCGCAGCACTTTATACGTTTCTTCAAGAAACAAACCGGAAATACACCAAGAGAATATAGATTGCAGCTAAATTTCACATGACTGAACTTGAAAAATGTATGGCAGGAGGATTTTATGACTGCCATGACGAGGTCTTTCTTGAGCAGAAGGCCGTTGCGACGCAGTGGATGCAACGCTATAATTCTCTGCCGTATGAGCAGAGAAAAGAACGTTACTCAATGCTGAAAGAGCTGTTCGGGCATGTCGGAGAGAACTGTTCCGCCGGCGATGGTTTTATCTGCGGATTCGGTTGCAATATCTATTTGGGCGACAATGTGTCGATCAACTATCGCTGCACTCTCATCGACTGCAATACAATCAGAATCGGCAATAATGTCCTTATCGCGCCCGGGGTGCAGATAAACACCGCGTCGCATCCGGTTGACTGGAACGACAGACGCAATCCTGATTTTGAAAGGAAACCGAAAGCCTATTTCTGTAAAACCTACGCAGAACCAGTCACCATCGGCAACAACTGTTGGATAGGTGCGGGAGCTATAATACTCGGAGGCGTGACGCTGGGCGACAACGTTACGGTCGCGGCAGGTGCGGTCGTGACCCGCTCTTTCCCCGGCGACTGTCTTATTGGAGGCGTCCCGGCAAGAGTAATCAAGAAGTTCAATGCTGAAAAGTAAAGGATTATCAGCGGCTGCACCAGGGTGCAGCCCTACGATGCGCCGGATTTTGCAACACCCTCCTACATATTGGTGCAGAATGGAGTGCTAAAAATAGGTGAATAGACAAGATACATGAAGAAATTTAGGTATTTGAGTAATTAAATTGAAATTGTGTTGCGGCAGTCAATAATTCTTGTTGTCTGTGTGGCACGATAACCTAAAAACAAACGAAAAATAGCAATAGCGATGAGAACCAAGAAAATTATGAATCTGTTGTGCATGGCAGTGCTGTGCGCAGCTGCCACGGCTGTAAGCTCGTGCAGCGACGACAGCCCGGAACAGGAGGCATTCAAGCCGAAGCCCGATAACTGGCGGGACCAGCTATACCCTAAAATGGCAGGCGTATGCAAGCCTATCGGGGCTGTAAGCGGAACACAGTTCTTCGTGCTTGACTACGGCATCGCCGTAGAGGACAAAGACAACCCTAATTACAAGAGTCTCTTCACGCCAGGCACGGAAGAGGAGTACTACGTGGAATACGAGGGGCAGAAGTACTTCCTCGGCGACACCGTGCCCATTCCGGGCAACTCGTCGCCTGTGCGTATTGAAGAAATTGCGGAAAGGGGCGGAAAGTATCTTCGGGTCACCAATTTCGGATCATATAACTTCGAGCCGGAATGGTACAACCATGCACCTCTGGAATACGGCTATACGTTCGTGTGGTCCGAAAAGGACATCCGCACCCATATCGAGGTCTACATCAAGTTCAATCCCAACTATGTGGAGGACAGGGAAACCGCGTACAACAGTCTCAAGGATGGCGAGTGTGCCTTCATCGTGCCCACCTACTGGGTGGGCGAGTGGATTGACGGCGAGTCCCTTGGCGACAAGTTCTACCACGCATACGCAATCAAGCGCTGACAAGGCGCATAGATAGATGGAAAGGGCCGCGTCCGACTATAGGGCGCGGCCTCTTTATCCGGGGGCGGACGCACCAGGGTGCGTCCCTACATTGCGGACGATGGCAGGTGTGGGGGGAGGGTCAGTTGATGGCGGGGAGCTTGGCGCGAAGCTGGTCGAAGTTGTCGGCGCGGTCCGTCAGCTCGCCGCGCGAGTCGTAGAGGAAGAAGGTCGGCAGGCCCTTCAGGGCGTAGTTGCGGGCGTTGAGCGATGCCTCGCCGTCGGGGTCGATGACGGTCAGCCAGGGGATGTCGCGCACCTGCTCGCGCCAGGCCGCTATGTTGGTGTTCAGGCACACCATGTAGAAGTTCATGCGCTGGCCGTAGGTGCCGTAGAGCTTGCCCAGCTCGCCCACTACCACGCCGGAGTTCTGCTGCCCCATGGTGGTGAAGATGACCAGCGTCGGCTTGCCGTTGGCCGTCACCGCCGACAGGCGGCGCGGCGTGCCGGTGCGGTCGTTTAGCTCCATGTCGACGATGGCCGTCTCGGGGGCGCGCATCTCGCGCTTGCGGCCCCGGGCGGTGTTGCGGTTGCGCTGGGCTTTCAGGGCGAGCTGCTCCAGGGCTTTGGCGCGCGGGTCGTCGGGGCGGTACTGCTGGTATGCCGTGGCCACGGCAGCGAAAGCCTGCGCGTCCTGCGGCGTGTTGACGTCGAAGAGCTGCCGGCCCCCTACGTTGGCCGTAAGCGCGTAGTACTGCATCACCGACGGGTGTCCCTCGGCGGCCAGCACCACGTTGCTCAGCACCCAGCGCTTGAAGGCGGCCACCGAGTCGGGCTTGTCCATGGGCAGGCGCGAAAGGCGCTGTTGCATCTGCGTCATGAGGTTGGCCTGGTCGGAGCCGGTGAGGGTGAAGTCCTTGCCGAAATCCTTGGCCGAGGCTGTGAGCGTCAGCGTCTCGATGGAGTCCACGGGCAGGTAGATGTATCCGCCGCCGTAGCTGAGGCGGTAGAGGTCGGGATGCTCCGGCGCGTCCACCGACAGCGAGAAGTGTCCGTCGGAGCCGGTGTGCGTAGAGTCGATGGCCTGCCATAGGCCCGAGGCGTTGGCCCGCTCCAGCACCAGCGATGCGTCGTCGGCGCCCTCCACCGTGCCCTCGACCTTGAACGAAGGGCCCGAGCAGGCTGTGAGAATGGCCGCTGCGGCCGCCGTCAGCAGCAGCGATTTGATATTTTTAACAGGGATGTAAGTCATGTCGTTGCTATTTTGAGTGCAAAGTTAGCGAAAACCTTTGGAATATCGGCGGGAATGTATTAACTTTGCACGAATTTTGAAGACCAAGACAAGAAGACAAGAATACTGATGTTAAAGCCAATCAAGAAAACCATCGAGCTTGGCGACGGCCGTACGATCACGATCGAGACGGGCAAGCTGGCCAAGCAGGCCGATGGAGCGGTAGAAGTAAGAATGGGCAACACGATGCTGTTGGCCACCGTGTGCTCGGCCAAAGAGGCCAACGAGGGCGTGGACTTCATGCCCCTCACCGTAGAATACAAAGAGAAATACGCCTCCATAGGACGCTACCCCGGCGGCTTCCTCAAGCGCGAGGGCCGTTCGTCGGACTACGAGATCCTGACCTCGCGCCTCGTTGACCGTGTGCTGCGTCCCCTCTTCCCCGACAACTATCACGCCGAGACGTTCGTCAACGTCACCCTCTACTCTGCCGACGAGAACGACGCCCCCGACGCCCTCGCAGGCCTGGCAGCCTCCGCCGCCCTCGCCTGCTCCGACATACCCTTCCACGGCCCCATCTCCGAAGTGCGCGTGGCACGCGTGGAAGGCGAGTGGGTCATCAACCCCACCTTCGCCCAGATGGACCGCGCCGACATCGAACTCATGGTCGGCGCCACCTACGACAACATCATGATGGTGGAGGGCGAGATGGACGAGGTTTCCGAGGCCGACCTGCTCCAGGCCCTCAAGGTGGCCCACGACGCCATAAAGGTCCACTGCAAGGTCCAGGAGGAGCTCATGCACGAGTCCGGACACGACGACAAGCGCGAATACTGCCACGAGGTCAACGACGACGCCCTGCGCCAGGACGTGCACGACAAGTGCTACGACAAGGCTTACGCCATCGCCCGCCAGGGCAACGCCGACAAGCACTGGCGCGCCGAGCAGTTCGGAGCCATTGTCGACGAGTACCTCGAGGCCCTGCCCGAACTCACCGAGGAGCAGGCAGAGCTCTACACCGAGGACCAGCGTACCGCCATGGTCAAGCGCTACTACCACGACGTGGAGAAAGAGGCCATGCGCCGCTGTGTGCTCGACGAGGGCATCCGCCTCGACGGCCGCAAGACCACCGAGATTCGCCCCATCTGGTGCGAGGTGGACTACCTGCCCGGCCCCCACGGAGCCGCCATCTTCACCCGCGGCGAGACACAGGCCCTCGTCACCGTCACCCTCGGCACCACCAACGACGAGAAGATAATCGACGACGTGCTCAACCAGAGCAAGGAGCGCTTCCTGCTCCACTATAACTTCCCGCCCTTCTCCACCGGCGAGGCCCGTCCCCAGCGCGGCGTCGGCCGCCGCGAGGTGGGCCACGGCAACCTCGCGCACCGCGCCCTCAAGCGCATGTTCCCCGACGGATTCCCCTACACCTGCCGCATCGTCAGCGACATCCTCGAGTCCAACGGCTCGTCTTCGATGGCCACCGTCTGCGGCGGCACGCTGGCCCTGCTCGACGCAGGCGTCAGGATGAAGCGCCCGGTGGCCGGAGTCGCCATGGGCCTCATTTCCGACGCAGGCAACGTCAAGTATGCCATCCTTTCCGACATCCTCGGCGACGAGGACCATCTCGGCGACATGGACTTCAAGGTCACCGGCACCGAGCGCGGCATCACCGCCACGCAGATGGACATCAAGTGCGACGGTCTCAGCTACGAAGTCCTGGAAAAAGCCCTCGAGCAGGCCCGCCAGGGCCGGATGCACATCCTCGGCAAGATTCACGACACCATCCCCGAGGCCCGCGAGGACTACAAGCCCCACGTGCCCCGTCTGGTCACCATCGAGATTCCCAAGGAGATGATCGGCGCCGTCATCGGCCCGCAGGGCAAGGTCATCCAGGGCATCCAGGAGGAGACCAAGACCGTCATTTCCATCACCGAGGACGAGGACACCGGCATCGGCACCGTCGAGATCGCCTCCAAGGACAAGGACGGCATCGAGGGCGCCCTGCAGCGCATCAAGGCCATCGTGGCCATGCCCGAGGAGGGCGAGACCTACCGAGGCAAGGTGCGCTCCATCCTCGACTTCGGCGCATTCGTGGAGTTCATGCCCGGCCGCGACGGCCTGCTTCACATCTCCGAGATTTCCTGGGAGCGCCTGCCCGACATGGCCGCCAGCGGCCTCAAGGAGGGCGACGAGGTCACCGTCAAGCTCATCGAGATCGACAAGAAGACCGGCAAGTACCGCCTGTCGATGCGCGCCCTCCAGCCCAAGCCCGAAGGCTACGTGGAGCGTGAGGCTCGTCCCCGCCGTGAGGGAGGACCCCGCCGCGACGGCGACCGTCCCCGCCGTCCCGAAGGACGCGGACCCCGCCGCGGAGGCGGTGACCGCGGTCCCCGTCACGAGTAAACAGCCCGGCTGACATACCAGGCGGCGCGCCATACCAGGCGCGCCGCCTTTTCGCATATCCATGCGTGATAGACGAGTGGTGTAAGAATGCCTCGGTTTTTCCGGGCAGTAATGGAATGCAACAAGGCGGCACGCCGGGTATGGCGCGTCGCCTTGTGTGCGGAGGAGCGCACGGCCGTGCGCTCCTATATTGCGGATGGTGGTGTGGGTCAGCGGACCTGGACCTTGCGGGCGGTGCGGCCGCAGCGGGCTATGTAGACGCCGGCGGGCAGGGCGACGCTGGCGTCGCGGCCGGTGTAGACGGTGCGTCCGGACAGGTCGGTGACGGTGACGTCGGCGGGGGCGTCGGTGATGAGCAGGCCGCCACGGGTGCCCTCGACGCTGAAGGAGCCGAACTCGATCACCTCGGCGGAGGTGGGGATGTCGGAGTAGAAGGTGTAGGGGTAGACGTCGTGGTATGTGGGCGTCAGGCCCGTCTCCGGCTTGTAGCTGGCGCGGATGAAGAAGGTGTAGGGTTCGCCGGTGGCTCCGCTGGTCTTGCGCTCGATGCGGAAGTCGCCGGGCTTGTACAGGCCCTCCTTGAGCGCGTCGGCGCTGAAGACGGGGGCGCCCTCTGCCTGGGTCAGGGCTGTGCCGTTATTGATGAAGACGCGCCGGAACTCCACGGCCTCGCCTATGTGGGCCTGCACCTCGGCGGCGGTGGTGTAGGTGCCGGGGACAGCCATGATCTCGTAGCTGTCGACGTATTTCTCGTTGCGGATGACGTTCATGACGGGCACGATGCCCCATTCCTTGACGCCGTCGTAGTAGTCGGATGAGACGTCGTTGCCGCCGTTGAACTGTGTGTAGCTGACGTGGGCAAGGGGGTCGGAGACCTGGCGCGCGGGGGAGGCGGAGGGCTGGCGAACGAACTCGGTCCACAGGGTTACGTCGCCGCAGTCAATCTGCGTGTCGTAGTAGCCGCCCTCGAAGTTAGGTCTCTCATATAGAAACTGGTTGAGATAGTAGGTATAGGTCTCCACTTCCATGCTTAGATCTTCGAGGGTGCGACGTTTGCCGCCGTGGGATACTCAGCCGTTTTCGGCGGAGTTGTGGTGGACGCCCTTGGTGTCGTCATAGCCGCCGAAGAGCTCGTCGACGGTTGTGCCGTTTTCCAGGTCGAGGCGTTCGAGCTGGAAATTGAATACGCCGTCGAAAATATAGTAGTAGTTCACGTATTGGGCTATTATCGGTTTCGCGAACTGGTTTTGGTCGAAGGTCAGCTTCTTGGTCGCAGGGTCGAAAGAACCTCCGATGGTGAACTTGCCGTCGGCGGATACGGTCGCACCGTTGTTCGTGTTGAGGTAGTATTTCTGGTTCTCGCGCATACCGTAGCCGTTGTTGCCGAAGTTGAGGATGGAGAAACGGTTTTTGGAGTAGTCCATTTCGACTCGCACGGGGTACTGGCGTTTGCGCTCGGTGCTGGTGGGATAGAAACTCGTGATATTTCCGCTGGCATTGGTGGTGTAGCCATAGGATTCGATAAAGCGGTCGGACATCCATGCGTTGGGGATGAAGGAGTTGAATTCCACCTGGTCGAAGATGCGGACCAGGTACCCCCCGCCGGTGGTGTTGTCGGCGGAGCCGTGAACGAAGAGGGGAGAGGTGGATAGCATCTTGTATCCATCGCCGTCGTGATCTATCTTGAGCAGGAAAGTGCTGGCAGTGTTGGAGTAGACATACACCGGCCACTCGAAACGGGTGTATTGGCACTGGCGCATCTGCCAGGTCTGAGAGGCGTAGTCGGGGGAGGATACGTTGACGGCGTTGTCATTGACGTTGATGCAGAGGTACTCGCCGTCAGCGGTGGCGTTGCCGGAGGCGTCGGTGAGTGTGAAGACGAAATCGAGGCAGCCTTGGATGCCGTTGAGGCGAAGGTGGGTGTCGTCGATGCGTTCGGCGGTGACGCCGTGGCTATCTATGTATGCTGAGGTGCTGAACCCGCTTTCGTTGTAGTTCTTGTTTGTGCGGTATGTGGCTATCCAGGCCACGTCGCAGAGCTCGCGGGTGGTGAAGGCCCCGGCGGCAGCTGGCGCCAGCAGTGCGGCCGCCAGCAGTGCGGATTGGATATGTCGTTTCATTACAGTCCGATTAGTGGATGAATAAGGGAGGTTCTATTATTTGATTTTTCAGACTGGCGCATCGAGACAGAACCTC
>ENA-ORSL01001689-ORSL01001689.1-human-gut-metagenome-genome-assembly--contig:-NODE-1689-length-17879-cov-14.089093_pt1 | contig 17879 bp, 17 predicted proteins | sample MGYA00242190_ERZ509157 | MGnify/ENA primary metagenome ERZ509157 (study PRJEB26280, sample SAMEA2338664) | human gut metagenome | biome: human gut; feature: human-associated habitat; material: faeces...
CGGAAGCCTGTGCCTTCTGATAGCCGTTGTGGCTGTAGATGGCGATGACCTGCTTGCCTTCTTCGGTGTTGCCGATGTTGATGAACGCATCCTGCAGAGCTGCGATCAGATCGGCGTCCATGATCTCAGAGTTCTTGCTGACAGAGATGGTGTCGTTGTAGATCGGGGCGGTGACGCCGATGACATTGGTCTCTTCCCAGATGGAGCCTTCGCGGCCGAACTCGGTGTTCCAGCGCTCAGCATAGTCGCGGCGGGCGTCAGCGTAGGTCACGAGGACGTCGACCTGGCCGGAAGCGAGGCGGGCGAATGCGCTGGCGTAGGAATCAGACTGCACGGCGCTGCTCAGATCCGAGATGCCCTTGCCGTAGCGGTCCTGCAGCCACAGGGCCGGATAGATGTAGCCGGCAGGGGAGGACGTGCCCATGACGCTCCAGTTGGCGCTGTTGAGATCGTCCCAGGTCAGCTCTTCACCGGCGTTGACCTTGGCGGCCAGCTCCTGGCCCTTGTCGGACGGGCCGGCGATGAACAGTGCGCGGTAGGAGACTGCCTGCTTGTCGGAAGCCTCGGTGGGCTGGCCGTCGTTCCAGTCCTTGGCGTTGTCGGAGTCCTTGCTCAGACCGTCGCGGGTCGCGGTCAGGATGACCTCTGCGCCGTCGTCATACAGGACATAGGTGCCGCCGGGGATCAGGCCGACGTCGATGGTGCCGGCTTCCAGACCTTCGCCGACCGCCTCATAGGTGGTGCCGACGGTGATCTCAACTTCGCCGACGTCATAGCCTTCCTTGGCCAGCTCGTCCTTGAGCAGCTGCTTGAGCGGCTCGGTCGCGGTGATGATCTCCTGCGGCTCGCGGGAGGGAACAAAGGCGACCTTCAGCGTTTCGATGGTCTTCGCAGCCGGTTCCGCAGTCTCTTCGGTCTCGGCGGCGGTGGTGTCTGTTTCAGCGGAAGTATCCGCGGGTTCTGCGGTCTCGGCAGCGGTGGTGCTGTCGGCAGTCGTCGTGTCGGTGTTTGCGCTGCAGCCGGCCAGAACGCCGATCAGCATGACGAGCGCAAGCAAAAGTGCAAGACTTTTTTTCATTGATCGTTCCTCCATCATATCTATCGATCTGTTTCATGGTGCTCCGTTGCAGAAAGCGCCGGAGCCGGTTTCCCGCGGCGGAAAAAATCCCTTTCTGCCGCATTTTGATTATAGCACATCCGACGGAGAAAAAATTTTCCGCTTGCGTAAAAAAAGTATTTATTGCGCGTCCGGCGCCGGGGAGAAAAACCGGGCCATCAGCTCCTCGAAGATCAAAATGATATGCCCGAAAAACAGATTCGGCAGACTGCCCGCCAGCGTCTGCTTCGCGCCGTCGACGACGAAGACAAGGTCGGAAAGCTGCGCGAGCGTCGAGTCGCTCCGGCGCGTAAAGGAGATGATCTTCTGTCCGTGCTGCCTGGCGTGGCGCACGTCGTTGAGGACCGGCTCGGTCTCGCCGCTCTGGCTGACGGCGAACATAATTGCGCTCTCGTCCGCGTCCGCGCTCTGATGCGCCTCCTGAAAGATCATGTAGTCGTAAAAATGCACGTTGCTGAAGGCCATAAAGCCGCAGATCGACATGCGCTGGACGATATAGGCCCCGACGATGTTGGAAAAGCCCTCGCCGGTCGTAAAGATCTTCCCGCGCCTGCGCTCGTGCAGCAGCGCGCAGAAGCGGCTGATGAGGTCCGCGGAATAGTTGTCGATCAGGCGCCGGAGCGTCTCCTCCGTCGGCTTTTCGGAGGCGGCGAGCTGGCGGCTGAGATGGTAATAGAGCTCGCTGTAGCCGTCGAAGCCCAGCCGCTTGCACATCTTCACGATGCTCGCCGTGGACAGATAGTTCTCCGCAGCGATCTGCTGGATGCCCACGCGCTTCTCGCCGCGCTCGATGTGCGCCGTGATGCTGGTGATCACCTTCCGCTCATCCTCCGACAGCAGATTCGTCAACAGAAAATAATTGTCGCCCATACCTGGCCCTCCATCGGCTCCATTCTCCCAAATTCAACGTTCTACATCATTATAAAATAAGCCTCTCAGATGTCAAGAAGCCCCGGACCAAAAATCTGCGCAGCAAGCAGCGTGTTTTGTATTGAAGGGAAATGCTTTCGTTATGCGCCGAGCGTTCGCGCGCGGACGGCTTCGACCAGATCGACGGTCTGGGCGTGGGAGACGAACGCGGCCGGCTCGCCGTCCACGGCGGCAAGGCAATTCTCGCCGTCATAGCGATAGAGCGTCAGCGTGAACGTCGGGAAGTCTTCGTTATCCAGATGGATGACCAGCGAAATTTCCTCCTGCCCGGCCGGTGCTTCGTCCGTGAAACTGACGGCGGTCAGCGAGCGCAGCGCGGTGCGCAGATCGTAGACGTCAAATTCCACGCCGTCATACGTCAAAGTCCCTTCCGCGTCCTCGCCATCTTCGTCCTCGGGCGGCGTATAGGTGAAGGTATAGGTTTCGCCCTCCAGCATAACGTCCACAGAGGTCACGGTGTCAAAGTCCGCGGCGAAGAGCTTCTGATGGCGCAGCGTGTCGTAGGACACTGCCGTGAGTTTGTCAAACTCTGTCTGCGTGATGGAATAGACAATTTGAGAATCACCGACGCGTGCGTAGCACGTCATGTCAGGAATTTCGTCTGCGTCGTTTTCTACAGCCTTGTTGTACGCCGCCAGCTCCTCCGGGTTCTGCGACAGGTGCAGCACCAGCGTGCCGGCATCCGTTTCATTTCCGTCTTCATCCGAGCTGCTGTAGTCGAGCGTGACCGTCAGCGCGGGCTCGTCCAACCCAAATGCCGCAAGTTCCTCGTCGGTCACATTGTAGATCACGTAGTTTGTCAGATCGAGCTCGTGCAGTGCGGTCAGCCACTCGGTGATAACAGCCGTGTCGAGCGGCTTGCCGTCCGTGAAGTACACATCGTCCGCGCAGATGCTCGTGCCATCCTCGTCGTAAGTGATGGTATAGTTTTCGGTGCCCGTGAACGCGATCTGCTTCGCTGTGTCAAATTCCGGGATGGTATCATCCAAAATCATATCCCGCAGCACCGCGCCGAACTCATCCAGCGGATCGTGGCTGACCAAATACGCCTTGCCGTCGCCGATGGAAACATACCGCTGCTCGTCCATTTTGCTGAAATCGCCCAGCTCCACGGTGTAACTTTCTTCGCCGACCGTGATGGAGATCGTGCAGACCGGCTCGTCAAGACCATACTGTTCGTAATCTTCTACATCGTCAATGACAAACGCCGCCGCAAAGTCCTCGAACTGTGCAAGCAGCTCATCTATCTTTTCTTCGTCCACGGGGAAGGCGCTATCCTCGTCATACGTCCATATCTCATCCTTCGTAAACGAGAATGTCCCTTCCTCATTCGTCCACGAAAGCGCCGTGACGGTATCCGTCGGGGTGGCTAAAATCGTCTCGCCGCTGTTTTTGATTCTCTCGACCTTTTCTTCGTGGCGGCTGACAAGCACCGCCGTGATGTTGACGGCTGCAAAAACCGCGAGCAGCACGCAGAGCGTGACCTGTTTCTTATGCCGCGCCGCAGAACTGGACGGATGGCACTTATCCCGCTGGAGAGGATGATTTCCCAGTAAATTACGTCTCCGCTGCGGATGCCGAAGCCTACTGCGCGTGGCTGACGGAACGGGACGGCGTGAACACCTACCGTCTGCCAAATGAGAGCGAGTGGGAGCTGGCCGCCGGCCACATGCCCAAGGACGCAGACTTCAACTGCGGCGTGAACGATGGCAGAACATCTGTAGAAGAATATGCCAAGGTCACGCGCGGCGCGCATGGTGCAGTCGATTTCTGGGGCAATGTTTGGGAATGGACGACGACGGTTTGCTCTGACAGCACGCTGGGCATCAAGGGCGGCGCGTGGGATTCTGCCCGCACCGACTGCCGCACCGAGCACCGCAAGGAAGGCCGCGCAGCGTCTCAGGGTTACAAAGATGTCGGCTTCCGCGTGTTCAAAATTCTGAACGGCGAAGAGCCTGCGCAGAAGGTCGAGCTTGCCACGCTGCAGGCACCTGTTGTGATGGCGATCTCTACCAAACCTGGAAGCATCACACTTTCCTGGCAGGCCGTCGAGGGAGCGACGGCGTATCAGCTGTTCTCCTATGATGCGGACGCAAATCACATTGAGATGCTCGGCACGACAGAGGAAACCAGCGCTGTGATGGATGGTCTTGCTCCCGGAACCTACCGCTATATCGTGCAGCCCATCTCCTATGTGGAGATCGCGGACAACGTCTCCGGCGAATACAGCGTCGGCGCAAGCTGCGGCAATGCCCCCGAAGCGGCGGTTTTGGCTTCTGCAGGCTATGACGGCTCCGGCGCGCTCTGCGTGCGGATCCCGGACAACCGGTAACAGACATGAAACGCACGGGACAAGGTGCTTCCTTGTCCCGTGCGTTTACGGATATATCGTGCGATCCGCGCTATGTTCTGGGCTGCGCGATCTGTTTCTGCTGCAGCTCCGCCCGGAGGAGGATACCGAGGGTCAGGCAGAAGTCGGGGTTTTTGAGATCGCAGCCGAGCAGCTGCGTGATGTGGGCGAGGCGATCCAGAAGGGTCGAGCGGTGCAGGTAGAGCGCCGCCGCTGTTTTGGTGACGGAGAGGTTATTATCGAGATAAACGCGCAGCGTCTCCAGATAGGAGACCTGCGAGCTTTCGTCGTGCGCCTTCAGCTTTTTCAGGCCGTCCGGATAATAGACCCAGGAAGGTCTCCCAGCCAGCGCGCCGGACAGGAGCTGCGGCAGCAGATAGTCCTGAAAGTAAAAGACCGTGGCGTTCCCGTCCTGCAAAAGTCCGTTCTGCAGCGCGCTGGACGCCTGAAACCACGCCTGATTGGCCTCGTACAGATTGGAAAACGCGCTGGACACGCCGCAGATCAGACCGAGCCTGTCCAGCAGCGGCAACAGCTGCGCTGTCGTCTCGCGCTCGGCCTGCGCGGCGGGCAGGAACGCGGCGACGGTGCGCTCGTATTCAAAGGCCATCGCGCCGGGGTGCCGTTCCTCCAGCGCGGCGGACAGATACGCGCCGGGCAGCGGAGCCGCGCCGCGCTTCGGCTGGAGCCGGACGCAGACCCAGTCCGTCTTTCCGTTTTCCTGACTGAGCGCCCGCCGCAGCTCAAAATCGACCGGCTGCCCGGCAATGACGCTGCGCAGTGCGCGGCGAACGGCAGACCGGGTGCTGGCGAGCACCGGGTTTTGCTGGATCGCCTGCCGCAGGAGCTTGGCAAGGAAAACCGCGAGCGACCGGTCGGAATCCCGCAGCGGGCGGAACGCCTCGAACACCGTCAGGCAGCCGAGATATTCCTCCTGATCGAACACATTGACCGACAGCGTCCGCGCGCCCTGCAGCTCCAATAAGAGCGGTTCATGGACATGGGTGGAAAGGTCGTGCAGGGACAGAAACGTCGCCATTTTCTCCGCGTCAAACGTCTCGGTATCCAGCCGGATGCCGAGATCTTTTTGGAAATATGCCTCATCTGTCACGGCCAGATACCGGAAGTCCGAACCGATCAGCTGCATCGGATTGGAAAGAATGTCGCGGCTGACCTCCATCATCTGCGGCAGGCTTGCGCCGTGGCGGAGGATGTGCCAGAGGCGCTCTTCCCATGCTTCGTATCGGTCAAAAATATGCTGCACCAGATTGAAGACCCGGAAGATATCTGTATCCGCCTCGACCACGATCACGCTGCACCGGTCATAGAACGCCGTCAGGTTCCAATGCTGTCCGAGGCAGACGAGGCACACATTTTCACGCAGCGACGGGCGCGCGGGCAGATGGTCGGCAGAGCAGACGTAGACGCGGTTTTGCTCGAACGTCTGCGTCCGGTCGAGATAAAACTCCGGGCGGCTCAGCGTCAGCTCCATGCTGCCCGCGCCGTGCAGCTCGACGACCTTCAGCTCCTCCTTCAGTCTCCAATAGAGAATATCCGCGCACAGCTTCATGGGAGCTTCCTCCAATCGTTTTCTTGATTTTTATTATATTCCGGCAGAAAGCGGCTGTCAACGAAGTTACCATACAAATTGTATGGGTCGCATCTCTGGACGGCGAAGAATCTGCTGTTTTATACAAAAATAGCACGTACAAATTGTATGATTTGCTTCCATACAAACTGTACGACGTAAACCGGCAAAAACCGCGCAATTTGCAGCATTTCCGCGGCATGGGCTATTTTTTATAATAGAGTCAACTCAGAAAAGAAACAGGAGGAATACCATGCTAAAGGAAAAACTGGAGCAGCGGAAATGCTTCCCGACCGCGTGGGGCAAGCTCATCCCAGAGGAAGAAGCCTACCGGCAGCTCAACCGGCAGATCGCGGCTATGACCGCGAATCTGTTTCAGGTCATGCGCATCTTTGAGCCGAGCTGGGAAAAGCGCACCGAGGCCATCTGCGACATCGCCAACATGATGAATATGGCGGTCGCGGGCACACCGGAGGAGCAGAAGGATTATGTCAATGCTTCGCTCTATGAGGCGTTCAACATCCCGGAGCTGTGCGAGAAATCGAGCTGGCTCGGCGGCATCACCGGCGACTCCGGCGACGAGTGGGAGAACATGGCGGGCCGCGTCGTGCAGTTCACGCGCAACCGCGTGGAAAAGGAACTCGACACCTGTCCGTGGGACATCGTCGGCAGTGAGCTCTGCAACATGACGACCAGTATGTTCACGGCGAACTTCGACCTCGCGTCCTCCAAGGGCACGGAGAACGAGGTCGCGCTCAACATGTGTCAGGCCCGAGGCTGCGGCAACAAGCACTGCCGCGTCGTGGCGGAGCGCCGCGACGTGTACGGCCTTCCCAAGCAGGGATGGCTCGACCACATGCAGCAGCCCGTCGACCCCATCCACGACACCCCGCGCGAGCGCATGGTCAAGGAAGGCCAGTGCCTGCGCAACGGGCAGTACACGCAGAACTTCGGCGAGGAAACGTCGCTCGAAACCGCGTACCACTGGGTCGCGCAGATGGGCTGGGTCTGGTCCATCCAGTTCCCGATGATGGCCATCAAGGACATGGCTCCCGATGAGGATGAGTTCCTGCGCGTGTTCCGCATCGTCTTTGCGACTGCCGGCAAGAACCAGTTCATCGATCCGTTCGCCAAGGAGGGCCTGCGCAGCTACCTCGGCGTGCCGCACGAGATGGACGAAAACGACGGCAGAATTCTCGGCGGCTACATCCGCTATATGCTCGACGTGCAGCAGGTGCCGTATGAGATGGTGCGCTGGACGAAGGACGAGACGTGGATCAAGGTCAAGAGCGAGGACTTCACAGCCCGCTATGAGATGGCGCCGCTCGACGAACTGGTCGATGCCTACGAGGCGCAGTGGAACGGCGCGGCGAAAACGCTCGTCAGCCCCGAATGGTCGTGCATCATCGAGGACCGCGACGAGGAAGACATGTACATCAAGGTCATCCGCAAGGAAGACCTGCGGATGCTGTAAGGAGGTGCCGAACGATGTTATTCAGAGAAGATAAAGTCGCACGCGCCGACGCCGAGGCCATCCGCAAGGGCGTAGGCTTCTACCGCTGGACGCATGATCTGGTGGAGATCACCGGCAAGGACGCACTGGAAGTCCTGCAAAAAATTTATATCAGCGACATTTCCAAGGTCGCCGTCGGGCGCTCGAAATACACCGCCTCGCTGGACGAGGCCGGCGAGATCATCGACGATGTGATCGTCATGCACATGGCGGACGGCCTGTATTGGGTCTCCGACCTCTACGGCCCGCGCCTGCTGCCGTGGATCGAGCAGCACAAGGGAGAGGCTGATATTCACGCGAAGATCATCACCTACGACTGGGATATGTACGCCGTGCAGGGCCCGGACAGCCTCAAGGCGATGAACGCCATGCTGGACGCGCCGGTCGACGACCTGAAGCGCTTCGGCATCTGTGAGCGGAAGCTCGGCGATATCCCCGTTTATATCCACCGCTCCGGCTTCACCGGCGAAAACGGATATGAGATCTACTCCGCATTCGACAAGAGCGCGGAAGTTCACGACCTGGCGCTCAAAGCCGTCGCGTCTGTCGGCGGCCGTGAGCTGCAGACGCTCGAGGTCTACGTCCGCTCCATCCCGATGGAAAAGGGCTTTGCACTGAAGCAGGACTTCAAGCATTTAAGCCCGTATGAGTGCGGCCTCGGCTGGGCCGTCGCCGCCGACAAGGACTTTATCGGCAAGGAAGCGGCACTCGCGCGCAAGGAGCACCCGAAATACCGTATGGTCGGTCTGGAATTTTCCCGCGAATCGACGGAGGATATCTCCATTTGGGAACGTGTGTACTGGTACGGCGTCGAGGTCGGCCGCTGCGCGCAGACCATCTATGGCTATACCGTGGACAAGAACATTGGCTTCGCCACCGTCCGCGCGGACGTGCCAGACGGTGCGGAGCTGACCGTCGGCTGCAACGATTCGCCCGCTGTTGTCGTAAACAAGGTTTTCTGCTGAGGAGGACATTATGGGAAGATTAGATGGTAAAGTCTGCATCGTGACCGGCGCTTCCGCCGGGATCGGGCGCGCCACGGCGGAGCTGTTCTGCCGCGAGGGCGCGAAGGTCGTGGCGGGCGCCCGCCGCGAAGAACGGCTGAAGGAATTGGCGGAGGAATGCAAAGAACTGCCCGGCAAACTTGTCTGGTACGCGGGCGACGTCGGCGGCCCGGAAACAGCTGTGGGCATGGTGAAAAAGGCAGTCGAGACGTTTGGACGGCTGGACGTTGCCGTCAACTGCGCGGGCGTGATGGACGACAACACGGCCATCGCCGATATGTCCGACGAAATGCTGGAAAAGACATTCCGCATCAATACGTTCGGCCTGATGTACGGCCTGCGCGAGGAATGTAAGCAGTATCTCGCGCAGGGTGATGGCGGCGTGATCGTCAACATCTGCTCCGTCGGCGCAACGCACCAGACTGCGGGCGCGGCCTACTGCGCGAGCAAGGGCGCGGTGCTGGCGGCGACGAAGAACACGGCGTTCATGTACATGGAGGAGGGCATCCGCTGCAACGCGCTCTCGCCCGGCGGCGTCGTGACCGATATTCCGCTGGTCATGCCGCCCGCCGACGAGTTCGGCTTCGGCAGGACGAGCAAGCTTCTGGACTTCTCCGGCGAGCTTGCCATGCCGGAGGACCTGGCGGACGCGATTTTATTCCTTGCCAGCGACCAGTCCCGCTATGTGAACGGCGAAGAACTCAAATGCGACGGCGGCTGGACGTGCTTCTGAGAAAATACAAATAACACAGCACAGGCGGCCCGTCCGGAGCCGCCTGTGCCATGTCGGGATCAGGGAGGATACACACATGAAGAAAACAATTACGGTCGTGACAGGCGGTCACGGCGGCATGGGAAAAGGCGATCTGTAAGGAACTCGGAAAAACGTCCGTGATCGTGCTGGCGGGGCGCAACCTCGCAAAAATGGAGACCGCGAAAGCGGAGCTGGACGAGCTTGGCGTGGAGAGCCACCTTTGAAAAACGGACATCGCGGATCGCGCGCAGGTACAGGCGTTGGCAGACTAGGGCCGGATACATCAACGGCGTGGACATCCTCGCCGACGGCGGTCAGAACGCCGGGATCTTCGTCCCTCAAATTTAACAGACACATAAAATGGGCGGCGCTCCAGTCGGAGTGCCGCCCATTTTGAAGGGATGGGGAAAATCAGCTGTAAATTTCCGCGATCACTCGATCGCCTGAAGCTCCTTGTCCAGCTCATCCAGATGGGGCTGCAGGAACGCCGACTGCGGGAAGCTGGCGAGCTTGCGCAGCGTCAGACCGCCGACGAGCTTCATCTGCGGGTTCTTGGAAGCATCGGGGCTGTACTTGTCCAGCACGGCTGCTGCCGCCGGATTCTTCAGAATGTCCTTTACCTTGCTGTCGAGAGAAAATGCCATGAGAGTAACCTCCTCTTTCTTTGATGCTCTGCTATTATTTTAGAGAATCCTGCGAAAAAAGGAAATCCTGCAAACTGGCGGATATGCACTGCGGAAACCCGTTCGATTTGCGGGGGGACGCGTCGCGGAATCTCCAGGAGCAGGCGATGATCTTCGAGATGAGCTGCAAGAAGCTAAATCCGGACATTGACCGGTCAATCACGCTCGAAAAATACACTGAGATCTGGCTGCAGACGATTGCGCCGGACAAGCTGGCGAAGTCTACACTCGTGCGCGAGAAGCAGGATATTGAACGCTTCAAACCGTACCTCGGCAGCTACAAGCTCGTCGATCTACGACCGGAACACTTCCGCAGTCTGTACACAAAGCTGCGGAAGCAGAAGAACAAGGCGAACGGAAAGCCGCTCTCCGAAGCGACGGTCGAGGGTGTCCACAGCTGTCTGTGCGGCATCCTCTCCGACGCGATGGAGGGCGGCTATCTTGATCATAACCCGGCATGGCGGACGTACAAGTACGCGGGTCAGAAGAAAGAGAAAAAGATTGCGGATGATGAAACGGTGAAAAAGCTGATTCAGGCGCTGGAAAGCGTGAGCATCCTGTACGAAACGTACATCAAGCTCATCATCGCAACTGGAATGCGGCGCGGTGAGTGCTGTGCGCTCAAGTGGGAGGACGTCAACTACGCCGAACGCAGCATCCACGTCTGTCGCAACGCAGTCAAAACGACTGGTGACGAGATTATCGTGAAAGCGCCGAAGACGAAAGCCGGAAACCGGTATGTGTACTTCTCCGCCGAGATGGAAAGCCTGCTCCGCGAGTACGAAGCCTTCTGCACGGCAGAAACGGAGCGTTACGACCGGCGCGAGCAGACCAAAGATGACTATGTGTTCCGCAGAAAGGGCATGAAACTGCCGATGACACCATCGACCTTCACATGGCGGTTCAAAAAAATCCTCAAAGCGAACGATCTGCCAACAGACCTGAATGTCCACAGCTTGCGTCACACGGCGGCAAGCCTGTTCATCGCCAGCGGCACGGACGTCGGCACGGTCGCGGGGCTGCTGGGACACAGTCAACCGTCGACCACGCTGGATATCTACACCCACGCGTTCGATAAGAACAAGAAAGCCGCCAGCCAGATTATGCAGAGTAGCTTGGAGATCTGAGCTATCTTCCGAAAAGCTCTGTCCGGTTGCGCTACGCAGTAAAAACATATAATTTGAACAATTCTATATAAAAATTCCGTGAAATTATACGATTTCACGGAATTTTTGGTACGCCCGACACGATTTACCCCTCCAGGGCATAAACTTCGAACCGTATCGGGCAATAAAAATGCCCACCCCGGTGGGGTGGGTATTTTTATGGTACGCCCGACACGATTCGAACGTGCGACCTACAGAGTCGGAGTTTTCAGGTGCAACCTGATAAAATGCTGCGTTTTCAAGGGGTGTGCGGTTTTCAGCGAAAATGCCCGCCTTTTCTGAATTCTTGTGAAACCCTTGAAAATGCTGGGCGAACCGGCTTTTTCGGTTTCGGGGATGATAGTAGTCAAACAGTAGTCATGACTCCGCCGTTGACGGCGCGGGTAATTCAGAGGAAACGAAAGATCTGCTTTCCGAGACTCAACGCTCAGGCGGCGTTGAATGGCTCCAGATCGGTATGATTCTTCCATTCATCCGCGACACCGGCGTCGCGCAGCAGCTCTGTCACAGTTTTGTCCAAGACATCGACTCTGTTGCTGCTTACCACCTGCAGGTCAAAGCCAGCGTCGCCAGGATTATCCAGAATCGCGGGATCCTCGCTGCTATCCAGCAGGGCGTTTGTATGCCGAAGCTCCTGCTGCCACTGGAAGGAGAAGAAATCCTCCGATGAATATTGTCAAGACGGTTTTTCAAATGAAAATGTAAACACTTTACGAACGAGCCGGATTCACAGAGATTTTCGGGCAAAAGGACTTGAAATCCGGTGAGAAAAATCAATGCTTGACGGATTCGTGATGTGTTTTTCGTTTGCGCGTATGGATTGCACTGTTCCGCGATTCACGGTATCGTGCAGCCAGTACGCGGCTTCGCGCGGCCTTTTGCGGTTTAGCTGGTTATCGTCCGATTCCGTGAAACGCAAAGGGGTGTCCTGTGTACAGGGCATCGAATATCCCTCCTAAAACCGCTGAAAACACAAAAACACCCCGCACCATGCGTCCTGTAAACGCACGGTGCGGGGTGTTCGTTCAATTACGAGAGACTGAATTTCCGCAACGACATCCTAGCGTTTCGGAAGCTGCTTGGGTGCGCCCAGCTTGTCGAGCTGACGCTTGGCAGCGTCGTTGATGATAAAATCCGCTTCATGCGCGGCATGGAATTTCTGCTTGTCCTTTTCTTTTCGGATCGCACGATACTCCTTGATGACGGGATAGGTCTTGCGGTAATTGTCCATCGCTTCCAGCATTGCCTTTTTATCTGTCACCTTGGCAGCGGCAGCGTCATAGCGGCTGCGTGCTTCCCGTGCTTCCGCACCGGCTGCATCCGCGGCGGCGTTTAGCTTATCGGACGATAGAAGGTCATGCTCCTGCAAGTACATGAAGGTTTTCGATCACGCCTTGAGGTTGTGCATTGACGCCCAGCGGTCATAGCCGATGCCCTTGCCCTCGGCGCGTTTTGCTTCGCGGTCAACCATGCGCCCAATGGAGGGAACTTGCGGTACACTCTCCTTCGGCGCAGTCTTGCCGGAAGCACCCTCGTTTGAAGATACCCTTACTACAATTTCAAAAGCGCTTTTTGGCCACTTCTGCAAATAAAGCGTTTGCGATAAACCGTCCTGTCCGCTTTTCACCACTACTACGGTCTGGTGTGGGCGATTTGGCAAAGCCGGACACAAAAAAATGGACAAGACTTTCGCCTTGCCCAATCTGCACAAGCAATCTCCTCATCTTTATTCAATCTTAATACGTCGCAAATGTCCCTTATCCGCTCTTAAAATCTCCGGCTGTATAATTAACTATCACAGAAATAAGGAGCTGCCTTTATGCCGGAAGAGATCATTCGTCGAAAGCGCCGCCTTTCGTCTTTTCAAATTATCATATTAGGTTTTGCCGGGGTCATTCTGATCGGAGCGCTGCTGCTGATGCTGCCGATCTCCACGACTGGAGGGAATGTAACTCCATTCAATGAAACGCTGTTTACAGCAACCTCTGCCGTCTGCGTGACAGGGCTTGTGGTGCAGGATACAGGCAGCTACTGGTCAACCTTTGGGCAGGCGGTTATTCTGGCGCTGATCCAAATTGGTGGTCTTGGTGTCGTAACCGTAGCAGCATCGTTTGCGCTGCTGTCCGGGCGAAGAATCTCTCTGATGCAGCGCAGCACCATGCAGGATGCAATTTCAGCACCAAAGGTCGGCGGAATCGTCCGCCTGACACGCTTCATCCTGCGAGGGACGTTTCTGATTGAGCTGCTGGGGACACTTGCCATGCTGCCGGTGTTCTGCCGGGACTATGGATGGCGCGGCGTCTGGATGGCGATATTTCATTCCATATCTGCTTTTTGCAACGCCGGGTTTGACATTCTTGGGACAGAAAGCAACCGCTATCCATCTCTTACCGGATATGCGGGCAGTCCGGTAATCAATATCACGATTATGCTGTTGATCGTGATTGGCGGCATTGGATTTCTGACGTGGGATGACATCTTTGAAAACAAGTGGCGGTTTCATCGCTACCGAATGCAGAGCAAGGTGATTCTCGTCACGACAGGTCTTTTGATTTTTCTGCCTGCTGTGTTTTTCTTCTTTTCAGACTTTTCCGCGCTTCCCGCTGAAAACCGGCTGCTGGCATCCTTTTTTCAGTCCGTCACGCCGAGGACAGCGGGCTTCAACACGGTAAATCTATCCGCGATGTCCGGTGCGTCGCAGGGCGTGATGATCCTTTTGATGCTCATCGGCGGTTCTCCGGGTTCTACAGCAGGCGGCATGAAAACAACGACGCTGGCGGTCTTGATTGCCAATGCCACTGCGACCTTCCGTCAGCGCGATAGTGCCCAATTTTTCGGACGCAGAGTCGATTGCAGCGCCGTCAAGACCGCCGCGACCATTCTGACGATGTATCTGGTGCTGTTCTTTGGCGGTGCGGTCTTTATCAGCGCATACGAGAATCTTCCGCTGTCTGCCTGCCTGTATGAAACGGCATCGGCGGTCGGGACGGTGGGATTGACACTTGGTATTACACCGCAGCTGCGCATTCCATCGCAAATGGTGCTGATCTTGCTCATGTATCTGGGCAGAGTCGGCGGTCTTACCCTCATTTATGCGGCACTTTCCAGCAAAAAAGTGGGGAATGCAAGGCTGCCGCAGGAAAAAATAACGATTGGATAAGGAGCCTTTTCACATGAAAAACATTCTATTGATTGGCACAGGCCGCTTCGGACGGCATATCGCAGTACAGCTTTCTCAGCTGGGGCATCAGGTCATGGCGGTCGATACAAACGAGGAACGAATCAGTGATGTGCTGCCATATGTCACCAACGCGCAAATTGGCGACAGTACAAACGCAGAGTTTCTTCGCTCTCTTGGCATCGGAAATTTTGACGTCTGCATCGTGACCATCAGCGGTAATTTTCAGAACTCGCTGGAAACCACCTCGCTGCTGAAGGAGCTGGGTGCAAAGTGCGTGGTATCGCGTGCCGAGCGTGATGTGCAGGCAAAGTTTCTGCTTCGCAACGGTGCAGACCATGTAGTCTACCCGGAAAAGCAGGTGGCAAAATGGGCAGCGATCCGATACACTGCCGACCATATTTTCGACTACATAGAGATCGACGAGCAGCACGCCATTTTTGAGGTGGAAGTACCAGAAGGCTGGGTCGGGAAAAGCATTGGCGAACTGAATATCCGCAGAAAGTTTGGAATCAACATTCTTGGCATCAAGCATTCGGGAAAAACCGACGTAGCAATTACACCGGATACGGTGCTGTCCGGGGAAACAACGATTTTAGCGTTGGGCGAATACAAAGCGCTGCAAAAGTGCTTCCGAATCTGAACGGACGGTGAGGGTATGTGGAAGATGTCGTTTTGATCGCTGGGACAGCGTTAATATTCCTGTTCGGCTGGTTTTTGATGAAGCGGCTGGATCGCTTTCTGGATGAAAATCAGAAGCGAATCGAGGAAGCACCCGAACAACAGCAGCCTGAGCCGTGCGTGCATCTGGTCGGAAATATTTCTCCTGACGAACTTGAGGAAACGCTTTCCCGGTTTCGCAGCAGTCATGCCCATGTAGAAATCGTGATCTATGATTCAGAGCAAATTTCATTTCCGGACAACGAATCCGATTGGGCGCAGTAGAAACCTTCACATCTTGGTGCTATAATATCGTTTAAGAGGGGTGGTGAAAATGTGCAGAACAAAGGAAGCGAACTGCCAAAAGAGCATATTCTTGTGTGCCTGTCCTCGTCTCCATCCAATGAACGCATTGTACGAATGGCAGGGAAAATGGCACAGGCATTTAGTGGCAGCCTTACCGCACTCTACGTGCAGACACCCGGAGACGCTGATATGAATGCGGAAGATACCGTTCGCTTGCAGGCAAATATGCGCCTTGCGCAGCAGTTCGGCGCAGAGATCATCACAACGCATGGAGAAGACGTAGCCACACAGATCGCGGAATATGCGCGGCTCTCCGATGTGACCAAAATCGTGATCGGGCGAAGCGGCGTGCAGCGGCGGCATTTTTGGAGTGAACCGACGCTGACAGAACGGCTCATTACGCTTGCACCAGAGGTAGACATTCATATCATTCCGGATGTGGAAGCCTATAAGAGCTACCGCAGGAAACGGCTGCTTACCATCCGTCCGGCGTTTCCGACCGCATGGGAACTGCTTCTGACCATCGGGATTCTGGCAGCTGCGACGGTCATCGGATGGGTCTTTCTGCGGCTCGGCTTTGCAAATGCCAATATCATCATGGTTTACCTGCTGGGGGTGCTTCTGACTTCCGCTTTTACCAGCGGATATACCTGCGGTGTGCTGTCCGCTTTTTTGAGTGTCATCCTGTTCAATTATTTTCTGACGGAACCCCGGCTGTCTTTGGCAGCCTATGGCAGCAAATACCCAATAACCTTTGCCGTCATGTTTGCAGCGGCGCTTTTGACCGGTACGCTTGCCGCAAAGCTCAAAGCCCATGCGCAGCTATCCGCGCGGGATGCCTATCGGACAAAACTCCTTTTTGATATGAACAGGCAGCTTCAAAAGGCGGAAACACCGGATGAGGTCTATCAGATGACCGCGACGCAGATACAGAAGCTCATGCAGCGGGACATTCTGATTTATCCAGTGCAGAGCGGCGTACTGTCCCAAGGGATCATTTACCCGGCTGACGGAAGCAGACCATACAGCGTCCCAGACACAGACCGGGAGCAGGATGTGATTCGCTGGGTCTGGCAGAACCGGAAACGTGCCGGAGCAACGACGCAAAACTTTCCAAAAGCAAAACGGCTGTATCTTGCCATTCGTACCGGGCAGCAGATTTACGGTGTTGTCGGGATTCCGATGGAGAAGCAAACGCAGCCTGACGCATTTACATCCAGCGTGCTGTTTTCCATTCTCGGCGAGTGCGCTCTGGCGCTGGAAAGCCTACGCAACGCCGAAGAAAAGGAAAAAGCCGCCGTCCTTGCAAAGAACGAACAGCTTCGTGCAAACCTTCTGCGTTCAATTTCCCATGACCTTAGGACCCCGCTGACCTCCATTTCCGGCAACGCGGATACGCTGCTGCACAGCTATAACGTGCTGGATGAACAAACGCGGAAACAGATTTTTACGGACATTTATGACGATGCGCAATGGCTGACGGGACTGGTTGAGAACTTACTTTCCATTACAAAAATTGCGGACGGCAGCGTCAAGCTGCGCCTTTCCGATCAGGTCGTGGACGATATTGTGTCGGAAGCGCTCCGGCATATCGACCGAAGGTCGGCGGAGCATCACATTACAGTAGATTGCGGAGATGAGCCGCTGCTGGTGCGGGTGGATGCAGGACTCATCGTGCAGGTGCTTATCAATCTGGTGAACAACGCAGTCAAATATACTCCGGCTGGCTCGAACATCCGGATCACGGCAATCCCGCGAGAAAATATGGCTGAAATATGCGTCAGCGACAACGGCCCCGGTATCCCGGATGAATTGAAGGAACGTGTGTTTGAAATGTTCTTTACCGGAGGCAATCCAATTGGTGACAGCCGCCGAAGTCTCGGACTTGGACTTACGCTCTGTCAAGCCATTCTCCATGCACATAACGGCGAAATGACATTGAAAGATAATTCGCCGCATGGCTGCATCTTTTCCTTTACAGTACCGCTCAGTGAGGTGAACCTAAATGAATAAGCCGCTCGTCCTCGTTGTAGAAGATGATACGCCGGTGCGCAATCTGATCACAACAACGCTGAAAACCCATGAATACAGGTATCTTTCTGCGCAAAACGGCGCAAGCGCCGTGATGGAGGCGCTGTCTCACAACCCGGACATTGTGCTGCTTGATTTGGGACTGCCAGATATGGACGGCGTGGAGATCATCCGAAAAATCCGTTCGTGGTCAAATATGCCGATCATTGTGATCAGCGCCAGAACAGAGGATTCTGATAAAATCGGGGCGCTGGATGCCGGGGCGGACGATTATCTCACCAAGCCCTTTTCCGTGGATGAACTGCTGGCGCGGCTGCGAGTGACGCAGCGGAGACTGTCGCTGATGAAAACAGACGCAGCGCAGGAATCTCCGATTTTTACGAACGGTGCGCTGAAAATCGACTATGCGGCAGGCTGCGCATATCTTGGCGGTGCAGAACTGCACTTGACGCCCATCGAATACAAGCTGTTGTGCCTGCTCTCAAAAAATGTGGGCAAGGTTCTGACCCACACCTACATCACACAGCAGATCTGGGGCAGCAGTTGGGAAAACGATATTGCTTCTCTGCGGGTGTTCATGGCGACCCTGCGCAAAAAGC
>ENA-ORSL01001693-ORSL01001693.1-human-gut-metagenome-genome-assembly--contig:-NODE-1693-length-17843-cov-9.441140_pt1 | contig 17843 bp, 15 predicted proteins | sample MGYA00242190_ERZ509157 | MGnify/ENA primary metagenome ERZ509157 (study PRJEB26280, sample SAMEA2338664) | human gut metagenome | biome: human gut; feature: human-associated habitat; material: faeces...
TTGTCGCTTTGCAAGCAAAATCCCACTAAACCCTATAGGTTGCGGATTTGAGGATTTTCAATTATATCAATATATTATTTTTGTTCAAAGATAAGGTTTATAATTTAAATATGCAAATAAATTTTGTTAGTTAACACTTTCTTTGGCACTTTTCATTTTTTAAAGTTCTTATATTATTGCCTCCTGACCCTCTGTCGGAACTAACTTCCCAACAGAGAACTGCAGGATGCGTTATGGGTGATTATGTAGCGCCCACACTACTAAAATAGTCTGAATTTGATATTATAAGAGATTTTTCGAATCCCTCCGTCTCCCTTTAGTCAAAGGGAGCTCCACATCCTAACCAAGCCTTCCCTTCTCAGAAGGGAAGGATGTAGCTGGCGACGCTATAGCTCTGCCAGAGTTTTGGTCAGCCAGCGGAGCCTGTGCCCTAAAGGGCTGGCTGGAGTGCTTACGCAACAGAGTTGCGATTGTTTTACGCAATAAAATTGCGAGTGTTTGTCGCCTAGAGGAAGACTTTATTTCGTATGATGCTCGATGAAACGATTAATCATTCTTGTAACAGTGACAGTTGACTGCTTATAATGAGCTATCACCATTATATTAATGATTTCACCATCCTCTTTGCTTTTTAATCTTTTCCATTGCCTGAGAATGAGAAAGACCTCTTCCCGAACGACTTTCCTTAATGGCGTACTCTGAAGCCATTTCTAAAACTTCATGAGGCATATCATTTACGAAAGCCCGTACTTTGTCTTCTGGAACTTCATATGGATTAATACCTTTCATCGTTGAATACAGCAATGTTATAAGGGCATTTTTCCGATCATCACTCCAATTCTTTACTTCGTTCCAAATCGGAGTATTTTGTATTTCATTATAATTGAACGTTCTCATAATTCTAATATTTAGTACCTTACATGGTGCAAATATAAGGGAAATATCTGAAATAGCCAAGGTATTTCCGGTTTTTATCATTGTCACGCAGATTGCGCAGATAACGCAGATTTTTTAGGACTGCGTTACTAGCAAAGAGCTATTTCAGGACGAAAGGAGATGACGTAATCTGCAGCTTATGCTTTGCCAAACTCCTATACTGCGGGGAAGTCTTTGATATGCATACCTTACCGGATGGAATCCAATAATGCAAATGATCTCGCCTGATTTCAGCAAGTTGACTTCCCTTATCCTTGAGCCAACCCTCAAGCCATTCTACTTTCTTCAACATCTCCTTGACATTGCTCGTATTCGCAGGATGAACTTCCACAAACCAGGCTTTTTGATCATACCCTATCGCATAATCCCACCTTGAAGCATTCGGATAAAGCCCCTTCGTACAATTGTCAATATCCACACTTCCTAAAAGATGCTGCTGCTTGCTTACTGATACCTTCAAAGAATTACCCTTTAATGCCTGCAAACCTTTACAATAACCATCCTTCAATTCTACAGTATTATCCACCGCAGACTTAAAGACGTTCGTGGCTGATTTTACATCATTCTTCTTCATCTTCTCTCATTTCCGGTTCCTGATAATACTTTCCTACTACTTCCGAAGCCTTGCCTGAGAATGCCGACAGGCCACCCCATTCCGCAATCAACGGATTATCATTTTCAACATCCAGAGATGAAATGTCGGTAGAGGTTACTCCACCTCCATCTGATGAGAAGAAATATGTCTTCAACTCCTTTTCCTGCAAACCATTCATTACCTGAACGGCTTTAGATTGCTTATCTATATCGAATAATTCACTAAGAGCCCTCTTAAAATGTTCCGCAGGCAAATTCTTGAGAGACTCAAATACCCAGGCAAACTCCAACAACGTAGGAGAATGAGTGGATACTATTACCTTATATCCAGCCTGCATCAATTCTATGATTTCCCAAATAACGGTCTGGATGGCACGGGGATGCAATCCCATTTCCGGCTCCTCGATGATTACCCACTTGTAATCTTTCTTATTGATTACTGATGTTGGAGGGCCTGAGAGACAATACATTGCCAGCAGAAGAGGCATGAACTCCTTCTGACCCGCACTCCATGTCATAAATGGAAGACTGACATTGTTAATATTCAGCTTCATCTTTCTTTGACCTGAACTTTGATCGATAACAACTTTTGCGCCATGAAAAACGGATTTGTCTATAGAATTCTTCACCACACCCTTCAGACGATTACGCATCGGGAATATCACATCAGGATTACCTAAGCCACTCTGTATGAACACACGCAGTGTTTCACTGAAGTTTTTCAAAACATACGGAGCAGCTCCATCAAACTCCATAAAATTCTTCGGGCGACCATCTGATATTCCTAAAATTCGTTGAGCAGGAACATAAAAGACGGATTCCCTAGTATTCTGCTTGCCCTTTGATGACTTCAATAAATCGGTGATTGCAAATTTCTTATCTGAAACTTCTATTTTTGTTTCTCCACTGAACAACGTATGCAATCCCTCTCCAAAATAATAATCCAAGAGAGGTTCCACATCTGTCTTTGATAATATATAATTATACTTTCGTAAAGTCTCGATAATATTATTTTTATCCATAACTAACTTGAACAGCTCCAGAAACAAGCTTTTTCCACTTGCTTGAGGACCTATCAATATATTCAAGTCACCTAAACTTACATCAACTGACTTGATGGGACCAAAATTCTCTACCTTTAATTTTGTCATTGCCATTCTGCTATTTTATTCAATTATCCGGCAAAAATACATATTATTTTTGATAAATCAAAAATTTTAAGAGACTTTCACGTTCTTATCTTTCTTATTCCCACTGATTTTTTCTGGGAGCTAGGCGGCGGGGATATGTACCCTATTTACCTGTAACTTTGTATAGACAGCACGTGCAAAAGATGTAAAGAAAGGAATTACAGATAGTTACTTTGCGTTTTTAACACTTGAAAATACTGGTTTTCCGGATATATAGGGTACACTTCACTGAATCTCCGTTAATCCAACAGGCGGTTCAAAATGAGATTCAACTCCTTCTCTGCCTCTGCCAGCAAAGCAGCCTGATCTGAGTCAGAGAGCTTCTTGTACTCAGATCCAGCAAAATAATGAGGAAGATACGACTTCACCCACTTCTTTACCTGCAAGAATGTGTCAACATCCAGATGCACATCGTGATCCTTGTAACTCTTCAGCAGATGTACCGGAATCGCAAAGCGCTCGGTAATCTCCTCCTTGCGCTTGGGCCAATGCTTCTCCTCTTCTGTAAGAGTATTCTCGAACTCATCATCGTGATACTCCTTGGTTACAAACTTGTGGAACTTCTCGATAAAAATACCTACACACTCATGAGGAAGTATTTTTTCCCTCAGACTTGCCCTGGAAATCCTTGATTCCCTGAACAATCTCATTTACTTTGTCCGTAAAGAACATTTTCCTTGTTTAAAATTTAAAATTTGTAAATATGCGCCATTTTTGACGCAATGAAAAAATATCTTCAATTCTTATATCTACCTTTGCCCCCGTAAACGATACACAGTCTTGTCTTAAAAATCAATCAAACGACTTAGAGACTAAAAGACTCTGAAAGTAAATAAGAAGCAAATAGATTAAAATTCTTAAACATTAAAAGATCATGAATGATAACTATTCAATCAGCGAGGAAGTAGAAGAGGTGATGCCCTCTTTCTTCTGGACCATCGCTTCAAGCGAAGGTCATCAGCTTATCAACAAGGATGAGCTAGTAAGAATCATCAAGTTCGATGAAATGACTAAGAATCACACCGAACTCTACCGCAAGCAGGTGCCTATCAGCAAGGCGCTCGCCGACAACACCAAGCTCATGATGCCGGGCATCACTGCCTCGGCTCTCATGGACGGACAGGGTAAGCAGGTGGCCAACATCCTGAAGCCTACCTACTGGCTTGCCGTGGATATCGACAAGATTCCCGACGAGAAGATGCAGGAGGTGATCGCAAAGACCGACAAGGACCCATACGTGATGGCGAGATACGTGACCGCAAGCGGTCACGGACTCAGAATCCTCGCCCGCTACAAGCCGTTTGATGACCCGGAGGTTACGGCGGTGGAACTCTTCGACGTGGTGGTACGCAAGGCGATGGACTACTTCTCCATCCTGCTGGGCGTGCCTGCCGATGAGAAGTGCTGCGACATCACCCGCATGTGCGGCCTTGCCCACGACCCTACCGCCTACTTCTGCTGGAACTCGAAGCCTTTCGAACTGGACACCAAGGACATCAAGAGACTCTACTTCAAGAAGTCGATGGCTGAGAAGTATGAGCGACACAGCAGCCGACGCAGAAAACAATCACAGAAGATGGTGAGCCTCGCCAAGCACATCCCTACCATCGACGAAGCTGCCCCAGCGATAGAGAAGCTGCTGGAAACGTGGGGAAAAGCGTTCGAGCCTAACCGCCACAACGACTATGTGTATAACTTCGGTCTCACCTGCCTGAAGTACGACATCGACCAGAAGGAGGCTACCGACTATGCCGACCAGCACTTCAGCGCACAGTATCCCAAGACGGTGAGCGTGATGAACCAGGCCTACAAGCACCAGGAACAGCGAGGCACCTGGCAGTTTATGCGCAAGGGCGAATCATACGGCAAGAAGCCTTCCATGAAGATGCTGAAGCAGTGGCTCAGCATGCGCTACGAGTTCCACCGCAACGAGGTGACGGGCTACTACGAGGTCTGCAGCCGCGACGTGCTCAAGGGCAAGTTTCACCGCTGGACCCGCATGGACGACAACATAGAGAACTCTCTCTGGATAGAGATGGAAGAGGATGGACTGCAGACGCTGCTACCCAGGCTCCACTCCCTCATCAACAGCGACTTCAGCGAGAAGTACAATCCTCTGCTCGATTATCTCACAGCTCTCCCGGCATGGGACGGGAAGACTGACTACATTCAGATGCTTGCCGACCGCATTCACATTGCGGATACGGATGGTGCCCACCATACCCAGGAAGACTTCAGATACTTCTTCAAGAAATGGTTTGTAGCCATGGTGGTGACCTGGGTAACGGATACCGTGGTAGGCCAGACCATCCTCATCTTCGTGGGCAAGGGCGGTCTCTTCAAGACCACCTTCTTCGACAAACTGCTGCCTAAGGTGCTGCACGATTACTTCATCAATGAATCTACGGCAAGCTATACCGACAAGGACTTCATGGAGGCAATGGCAAGCAAGGCGCTGATGTGTCTCGACGAGTTTGAGACGGCTTTCGGCAAGAACCTGAGTGCCTTCAAGAGCTGCGTAACGAAGCTCTTCTTCTCCATCCGCCGCCCTTACGACAAGTACCGTACGGAACTGCCCCACCGTGCTGCCATGTGCGGCACGAGCAACAGCGTGCAGATTATCAGCGAGGAAGAGAACCGCCGCTACTCACCCTGGCTCATCGAGTCGATCGACAGTCCGATAGACCATCCCATCGACTACCAGCACGTATATGCCCAGGCAGTGGGGCTGGGTAAGGAGGTGATGGAGCGCCAGCGCAAGCACGAGGATGGCTGGGTATTCTGGCTCACCACCGAGGATATCGAGGTGATGCGCGAGCACAACAAGATGTTCATGATCTCCAACTATATGGAGGACCAGATTCTGCGCTACTACCGCGTGCCCGGCAAGGACGTGGAAGCCAGATACATCAAGTTCCGCTATTCTTCGGAGATTCTGGAGCGCATTGGCGGCTGTCCTGCCCTGAGCCGGTATATCTACCAGCAGAACCTGGCAAGTACCCTGCTGCGTCTGGGTTTCGAGAGAAAGCGCAGATCGAAAGGCATGGGCTGGTTCGTGATAGAGAAGGAGGTGGGCGAGATGAACACAGATGCCATCGTATCGCCATCGGAATGGGAGGAAGACCAGAACTGACCGGCTTACGCCCCATGAGTGACTTACTTTTTGCGGTAAGTATCTTGTTTTTTCCGAAAACCAAGATACTTATCATCTCTAACCCTTTAACTCATCATATAGAATGCAGAACGAACCAGAAATCAGATATTATACCAAGCAGGAGATAGCCCTGCTGTATTTTCCGGACTCAACTCCCGAAGTAGCCAACGCCCATCTGAGAAGATGGATCCAGAAGTGTACCCCACTCTACAGGAAGCTTCTGGAGGTGGGTTACCGGAAATCGGACAAGGGATTCTTTCCCCGTCAGGTGGCCATCATCTTCGACTTCCTGGGCGAGCCCTAGAACCGGGGAAACCGGAAAAAGTGAGAAGATGGCAGAATGTGGCAATAAGCGTGAGGATGCATCAGGAAGTGTGAGTTGCGGCTCCCGAATGTCGTATCTTTGCATCGTGTTTCATTTAAAACGTTATTGCTTATGCTTTTGTACACTTTGAAAGAGAACAAGAATGAGAAGTTGCCCGATGCCAAGGGCCTGTGGTATGCTTATGCCATCACTACGCAGATGATGGGTGTGGATGGTCTTGCCGCTCACATGGCGGGCCACAACACACCTTTCTCCAAGGGAGCCATCAAGGGTATGATTACCGACATGGCTTTCTGCATCAAGGAGCTCTGCCTGCAGGGTATCTCGGTGAAGATCGACGACCTCGCCATCTTCTCCATCGGTATCAAGAACAAGATGGGTGCGAAGTCTGAGAAGGAATTCAGCATCGCCAAGAACATCGAGGGCTACAAGCTGAGAAGCCGTGGTACCGGCGAGCTGGCTGCCGGCAACCTGGATGTGGAAGTGAAGAAGGTTTCCTCTCTGCTTGCCAGCGAGATGCAGGTTCCGGGGGTAGATGATCCGGGGTCAGGAAATGATCCGGAATCAGGAAGTAATCCGGGTTCAGAGAGCAATCCGGGTTCAGAGAGCAATCCGGGATCAGAGAGCAATCCGGGTTCTGAGAGCACTCCAGGCAGTTCTACCGATGAAGGCAAGACCGACCAGGGTGGTGACAACGTAAACCTTTAAAGTTCTGAGAGAGGGATGAAGCCAGGATGGCGTCAGGGATATTCCTATAGCTACAAGGGGGCTGCAAGCATCCATGCTGAAGCCCGGAAATATCTAAAATACAGCTATGAAAGGATATCTGCGAGTCCTGGCTCATCTTTATTACCTAGTTTATTCATTTCAATTTTTCCATGCTCATGAAAAAAGAAACCGTCAAGAAGATCATCAATCTCATCATCACCATTCTCACTGCCGTAGCATCAGCCTTCTGTGTTCAGTCCTGCCGAGGTTAGGCGATGGAGATCGGTGCCCACGAAATCGTACATCTGCCATTTCAGAAGCTGGCGGCACCGCTTCTGCACCCGATCGCCATACTGGCCGCGGAGACTGTATAGGTTGCGCTGAAACAGGATGCCCTGCGCCTTGAGAGCCTCGTAATCCTCCTTCTTCATATAGAGGTAACGCTCGGGATGAGCCAGAATCGGGGTATAGCCCTTGTTCCTGATGCACTCCAGCAGTCCACGGAAATTCATCGATGGGGCAAAGATGCTGGTTTCCACCAGCAGGTATTTCTCTGCCAGAGGCAGGAGATTGCCTGCCTTGAGACGGCGCTCGAAAAGGGCATCCAGCATGTTCTCGGCTGCGAGATGCAGCTGTAGGGGCTCTTCATCGGTCGCAGAAGATGGCTTCGCTCCTTCTGCTCCTGATGCCTGACTTCCAGGATGTCTCTGGGCAAAATCCAAAAGATACTTCTCCTTGAAATCTTCGAAGACCCGGCGGAGATCTTCAGGCTCATTCGGAATATCTTCCATGATGTGAGGGGTGAACCAGACTTCACGGATTCCGCTTGCTTCGTAGATGCGAAGCTGCTCCAGGCTCTTTTCCGGGTCCTGGAAGCCATCATCCACGCCAGGGAGTATATGGCAATGGTAATCGATGCCATCAGGGAGACTGCATGTGCTCCCTGATGGCTTTTTCAGATTGAATATTTTCTGGAAGAATTTAAACATCTGTCTATATTATTCTATAATCCATTCATTTAAGATTTTGCCCCCCCATTCTTCTCCTTATTATAGTTATAGCCGTAGCCGTAGCCATAACCATAGCCGTAACCATAGTGCCTGCCATATCTGCCGCCACGTGCCTTGGTGGCGTTCAGGATCAGGGTCATGTTCTTGAACTTCTTCTCCTTGTAGAGGGCATCGATTTCAGGCAGCATGCTGCGCTCCATCAGGCCGGCACGGACTACGAAGATGGTGCGGTCGGCAAACTGCTCGTAGATTGGGGTATCGGCTACCACCTCGATAGGAGGACAGTCGATGAAGACGTAATCGTACTCCTGGCGCATCTGCCTGATCATCTGCTCCAGCAATGGGGTGAAGAGGAGCTCGGTAGGGTTTGGAGGGATGGTTCCGATAGGAATGACATCGAAATACTTCACCAGTCCGCTCTCTTCTCCCTTGTGGAGGATGTCGTGGATGTCGGCAATTCTGCCGTTGAGGTAATCGCTCAATCCCTCGCCCGGACTGCCTACCAGCATGGAGATAGATCCGTGGCGGAGGTCACCGTCGATGAGCAGCACCTTCTTCTTCTTGATGGCGAGCGACATCGCCATGTTGGCAGCCAGGTGGCTCTTGCCGGATCCCGGATTCAGAGAGGTGAAGACGATGACATTCTGCTCGGGATGGGTACCGATGGTGAACTCGAAGTTGGTACGCAATACTCGGAACGCCTCGTTCACGATGTTGCGATTGCCTGCCTTCACTACTATCTGGCGCACCTCCTTCGGCTTCTTCCAGAACCTGATGCACTGTTTGAGGGTTGGGCGGTTCTTGCGACTCACATAATATGGAATCTCGCCCAGGAACGGAACATTCATGTTCTTCAGGTCCTTTCTGCCACGCACGGTGGTATTCATGTTCTCACGCACGAAGATGACGACTACCGGAAAGAGGAATCCCAGCACGAAGGCTACGAGCATGATGTTGCGGCGCACGGGTGCCACCGGCTTGTTGTCGCCCGTAGGAGGGGCGATGATGCGGGTATTGTAGGCGGTGAATGCCTTGGAAAGCTCGTTCTCCTCGCGCTTCTGGAGGAGGAAGAGATAGAGCGACTCCTTGACCTTCTGCTGGCGACCCACGGTCTGCAGGTACTTAGCCTGGTTAGGGTTGCTGGCAATCTGGCTGGTAGTGGCAGCCTCGTTGGCCTGCAGGGTGCCCAGCTGGGTCTTGAGGGTTACCACAAAGTTGTCGAGACTGGCAGTGATGCTCTTGCGCATGGAGCCAAGGCTCTGGTCGTAGTCTGCCACCAGCGGGTTCTGCTCACTGGAGTTAGCCACCAGGTTGTTACGCTCCAGCTGACTCTTGTTGTATTCAGCAATCTGCTGCTCTATGCCCGGGCTCTCAATGCCTGTATTGGAAGGCAGGAGCTGGTTCTTGCCCACCTTGCCGGTGAGATAGTTTCGGATATACTGGGCAATGGCGAGGCGCGAGTTGAGATCCATGATCTGCTTGTCCACCTCGGTGCTCTTCTGCATATACTGCTGTGCGGCAGCCTCTACATCGGGCAGCAGGTTGCTGCTCTTGAAGGCTGAAATATTCTTATCCACATCGCCCAGCTCGCGCTCTATCACGCCCAGTCGCTCGGTGATGAAGTGAGAGGTGGAGATGGTCATCTGGTTCTTGTCCTCAAGCCAGTTCTTGCGGTAAACGGAGATGATGGTGCTGATGACATCCTCGGCACGTTTAGGGAGTACATCCTTATAGGTAAGGTTGATGACGGTGGATTTCTCCTCGCTCAGGCTGGCAGCGAGCGAACCCTTGATGCGGTCGGTCATCGCATAGATGTTGCTGCGGGACACGTAGAGCACCGGAGCATCGCCATTCTTTACAAACTGGGTATAGGAAGGAGCCTTATCTACCTTGATCTTTCCCAGTGGGGTGTGGATGATCTGTCCGAGTCTGCCGGAAATCTCATCGCTGTCATCTACCGGAAGATTATCACGGGTAATGCCCTTGAGCCTGCTGATGACATAAGATCCATCGCCCTTGAGCTGGAGCTGGAAGCTGCCGCTCTGTTCATCGGTGAAGCCGATGAAATCTACGGTTACGGGGAGATCGCCGCCATAGAGAGCCTCCTTGTGGAAGGCGCCGTCGATGGCATAATCCACATCGAGCTTGAGTCGCTTACCGGTTTCGAGGAGGACGGCAGGCGACTGGATGGCAATGAGTTCATTGTTTACATTGCTCTTGGCATTGCCCAGTCCCATATCAGCGAACATGGAAGAAACATCGCTGCTGATGCCCTGCGACTTGCTGTCGTCCTTGAACATCAGGGAAGCGGTGCGCTGATATACGTTTGGGGTAGTGAGAATGTAATAAGTAGCAATGCCGATAGTTACGGCTAGCGAAAGGATGAACCAGCGCCACTTGGCGAGGCAGAGATAGAAGAGATCCTGCAGGCGGATGAAGTCGTCTGCCTGATTGCGTCTGAGCAGCGGATTCATCTGTGCGGGCTGGTTAGCCGGAGTAGTATTCTGTATCATTTTTCTTTATTAATTTACTTTCAGGAAGGTGAGGATGGTAACGATGAGAGATGAGATGCTCATCCAGAATCCCGTAGATTGCACGGTATTTCCGTTGAGCGTAGAGCTTCTCTTCTTGGTATCGTTAGGTGTAACATATACCACATCGTTCTGCTGGAGATAGTAGGCAGGAGAGTTGAAGATGTCCCTGCCGGAGCAGAGATTGATCTTGTAGATCTTCTGGTGTCCGTTTTCCTGTCGGAGCACCATCACATCATTTCTTTTACCCTGGATGGTGAGATCTCCCGCCTTGCTGATGGCATCGAGGATGGTCACCTTTTCCTCTTCGATGGCATACTGCCCCGGCTTGGCTACCTCGCCCATCATGGAATAATGGAGGTTGCTGAGACTCACGGTGACGGTAGGGTCCTTGACGAGACTTGCATCCACGAGCGATTTCTTCACCTTCTCGGCAATCTCCTCGCGGGTGAGACCAGCCACCTGTATCTTTCCCACAACCGGGAAATCGATATCTCCCTTGCTATCTACGGTATAGTAATAGGCATCCTGCGACATATTGTAGGCACTGCTTCCGCTGGTTCCGCCCGTAAGATTGAAGAGCTGCGAAATCTGCGGATCCTTGCTCTTCACTCCGATATAGATCTTATCGGTAGGCTTGACGGTTATCACTCTGTTCTGCAGGGTAATGACAGTATCAGGATTATTGTTCAAATCCTGAAAATAGGCTACATTCTTCGGGGTACCGCAAGACGTAGCGGACAGGAGTGCTATACCCAGTACTCCTGACAACACAAGTTTACTAAATTTCATTCTTTTTATCTAGATAATGCAGTTTTTAATCATATTACTATTTCTTCTTTCCTTTCTCCTCCTCTTTCTTCTCATTTTTCCCGGCGAGGCTTACGTAATTACATTCGGTGAGGAAGGCGGCGCAGGAGAGGAATCCTTCAATCTTGACCACGAAGCACTTCTCATCCTTTCCCTTCTCGCTCTGGCATCCCTTCACCTTCTGGTAATATCCTTCGAGTCCGGCAAAGACGCCATCCTCTATCCTCACCCTTGCTTCAGGGCGCAGTTTGATTTCCCCCGGAAGGAAGAAGTGCCTGTTGGCATCCTCCACTTTTTCGCAGAGCGCCATGAAATCCTCCATTTCCTTATCGGGGATGGTGATGACTTCAGAATGTCCATCCATGGGACGGGTCTTGAACTGAAGCATGGAATTGTAAATCTGCTTGAGATCCCGCATTCTGCCTGGCGTTGCCTTCACGAAAAGGAGATTGCGGACTACGGGGCGATAGGAAATGACTCGCTTGCGTATATGCTGCCCCACCATACGCTCGCAGCGTTCCAAAGGAAGGAACACCTTGATATCTTCTTTTGCCTTGAGATAATCCGCTACCTTCATTTCGCGGTAGGGGGCACTCATGGCATACCAGATAGGGGCTTCATCAAGACTTTCCGAACTCATTGATTTACTATTTTTATTAACATTAATTTCAGAAAACGGCACAATTTTAGCTCCCTACTATATAATATAACCAACTCGTTTTCAAGACGTTACACATTTACCATTTCCTAACGACAGACTTTTAATTTTCGTTCTTATTTACAAACGTTCTTTAAAAGACTATCCTTATCAGTATGCAAAATTACGCTTTTTCTTCGATTTAAACAAATTTTCTTAGTCTATTTTTTTTTTTTTTAACAATTGATTTTCTGTAGGGGGCTTTTTTGAGCCCCCTCATAAAACCAATTGGCGACAGAAACCACCCATAGCGGGGGGACACCTTATTATAATATGATTATTCACGGGAAAAAATATGGGGAAAAGTTTGGAGAATTCAGTTTTTATTGCTACCTTTGTGGGCGATTCTACCAGGAATTTATATTCTAAGAATAGAAACAGAGAAATAAACAACTTACACATAATATCTTATGGAGAAAAATATATATAAAGGTAATGTACTGATTAGAAGGTTGGTGATCATCGCCGACTTCTTCATCCTCAATTGCTTGCTATTGGGGCTCGTACACATCGATTTCCTTCATGTTCCCGCCTACCTGGATTTGAAAACAAAGATTACATTCTTTATAGCAAACGTTGCTCTCGCCATCGGCGAATACAACTACAGTACCATCATTCATATAAGACGAATCGGTTTCCAGCAAGTACTTAAACGTACGCTCCTTCTGGTGCTTTGTTCTACCATCTGTTTCATGATCTTCCTGAAATTCTTCAGTCATGGTGGAGAAATATTTACATTCGGATTCTACTTCGGCATCCCTTTCTATCTTGCTCTGATCATCAGTAGAATCATCGAGCTCAAGGTTCTGAAACATCACCGTGCCAAAGGTAGAAACTGTCGTACCGTGATTTTCGTGGGTAGCGATCCTGCCGTAAGAGAAATGTACATTACCATGACCGAAGACCCTTCTGCGGGTTATATCGTGAAAGGTTATTATGCCGATGATGTCATCGCCGGAGCGCCACAGGAACTGAAAAAACTGGGTACCATGCAGGACCTTAACAAAATTTTAGAGTCCAAGATGAACGATACCATCAACGGTTCATGTTATGGTCTGGATGAGGTTTTCTGCAGCTTGTCGCATCAGGAATCTGACCAGATTGTGAAGATCATGCGTTTCTGTGACAAGAACGTGGTGCATTTCTATTATCTGCCTCGTCTGTTCGGCGAATATAAGCTGCATCTGGATTCCCATAACTTTATGGGTAAGACGGTTTACACGAACCATCTTGAGCCGCTGTCTTCTGTCTCGAACCGTATTCTCAAGCGTGCCTTCGATATTGCCGTGAGTGGTGTGATCTGTCTCTGTTTCTTGCCTTTCATTCCAATCATCGCACTGATTATCAAGATTCAGAGTCCGGGTCCTATCTTCTTCCGTCAGGCTAGAACGGGTCTGAACGGTAATACCTTCATGTGCCTGAAGTTCCGTTCGATGCATGTGAACAAGGATTCAGACAAGGCTCAGGCTACGAAGAATGACCCAAGAAAGTTTGCATTCGGCAACTTCATGAGAAAGACGAATATTGATGAGTTCCCTCAATTTATCAATGTATTGAAGGGCGATATGAGTATCGTGGGTCCTAGACCTCACATGTTGTATCATACTGAGGTTTATGGTAGTTTGATTGATAAGTATATGGTTCGCCACTTCTCGAAGCCTGGTATTACCGGTTGGGCTCAGGTAACGGGTTTCCGTGGTGAGACGAAGGAGCTCTGGCAGATGGAGGAGCGCATCAAGCGTGACATCTGGTATATCGAGAACTGGTCGTTCTGGCTTGACATCCGTATTATCTTCCTGACAGCCAAGAGTATTATCTGCCCGGATAAAAACGCTTATTAAATTTACTCCTCTAATGCCTTGATCTGCTTTTTGGGAGTTACACCCAGATTCTTCAGACTCTCTACCCTTCTCATTACATTACCGGTACCATCATAAAGCTGCTTTTTCGCTTTATCATAGGTACCGGAGAGGCGGGTTATCAATTCGCCGATTCCTGTAAAGGTATCTTCGAAAGTCGCAACCTTATCATATAGGTCGGCTGCCGTCTTCACGATTTTCTCCACATTCTTGTTCTGACGGTCATACTGCCAGAGATTATACGCCAGCTGCAACGCCATCAGGAGATTGCTCGGAGATATGATGATGATCTTCTTCTGATAGGCATAGCGACTCAAATCAGGCTGCTGCTTCATCGCTGCGATATAACTCGTCTCGTTAGGTATGAACATCAGGACGAAACCGATGGCATCCTCTACCAACTTGGAATAATCCTTCTCCGCTAACTCATCGATGTGCTTGCGCACACTCTGGGCATGCGACTTCATCAACCTCTCCCGCTCCTCATCGGTCTCTGCCGCCAAGGCATCGGTATAGGCGGTGAGAGATACCTTGCTATCTATCACCACGCTCCTGCCTTCCGGGAAGCGGACGATGACATCGGGACGGAAGTTCTTGCCGTTCTCATCCTTGGTGTTCTCCTGGATAAAGAACTCCTCGTCCTTTCGCAAACCACTGTTTTCCAGGATGGTTTCCAATACCATCTCGCCCCAGTCGCCCTGCATCTTGCTGTCGCCCTTCAAAGCCTTGGTAAGGTTGGCGGCATCGGAACCGATCTTAGAGGTCTGCTCCTTCAGACTTGTTACAGCCTGCTGCTGTTCCTGCTGGAAGAGTTTCATCGTAGCCTCGAAGGTACTCTGCAGCTCCTTCTTATTCACCTCGTTCTGGGTCTTGCTCTCTTCTACCGATTTCTTGAAATCGGCAAACTGCTCCTTGATAGGTTTCAGGAGTTCATCCATCTGGAGTCGGTTGTTTTCCTGGAGGGCCGACTGCTTGGCAGCGAGCTGTTCGGCAGCAGCTTTCTGCTGTTCGATGGTCATGCGATGCATCTCCTGCTTCAGGCTTTCGAGTTTCTGCGCCCACTGCTGGTTGCTTTCTGCACGGAGCTTTTCGGCAAACAGCCGTTCGTTCTCCATCTGGGCTTTCAAGCCCTGGATCTCTGAGGCATAAGATTGTTTCAATGATTGAACCTCAGCAGCATGATGCAGATTACTCTGTTCGATGTTAGCCTGCAGCACCTGAGCCTTCGCAATGAGCTGCGTTTTCTCCTCTCCCGCCTTTTTGGCTTCCATCAGTTTGCCTACGAAGAATCCGATGGCAAGACCCACTATAATTCCAATTATTATCTCCATGATCTTATTTAATATGATTCTATAAATTTGTAACTCAAGTTTCGCATTTAAGCCCCACACGCCCTGAAAGGGCAGAAGCTCCTAGCCCAGGGCATCGCCCTGGGTTATTACGGACGTAAACCTGTTGCCCTGAAAGGGCAAAAGCTTTCAGACACAAGGCATAAAAACAGCAATGGGATTTCGATACCCCTATCGAAACCCCATTGTTATTCTTGTATAAGTAAAAGATGATGAAAGCGTTTCACAACGCCGTTTTATTTTTCTGATGCAAAGGTACAACAAAAACCGTTTGCTGGAGGGTATTTTTTAGCATATATAGGGGTAAAATCTGTTTTTTCAGCATATATCAAGCTAAAATTACCCCCCCCCTAAACGATTTTTACCACTTAACTCATCTTTTTTCAAGGTCAAAATCTAAGGAAAATGAACTTAAATATACGATTACTACCATACCAATGAAACTTTTCCGGGGATAGGAATGAAACTATCCCCGGCTACCAATGAAACTATTCCCGGGAATATCTATGAAACGATCCAGGAATATCTATGAAACGATCCCTTCATCAGATGACGGTAATCCAGATACCTTCCCCTTGATTCTCCGCTGCCATGATGCGATTCATCAGACGATGGAGCCAGATACGGGAGTTCACCACCATGCCCTTTACCCGGTTCTCGCCCACCAGAATGCAGCCCTGGGTATCATCGGGATAGTTGCCGGCATGGATGCGGATGCCCTCGAAACCGGGAACCCCCTGCACATACGGAAGCCACTTCTTGAATCGGCGCGACTTGGTGATAAGCACACGATACGAACCCTCGGGGATGGCGGTATGGCCTGGAATCTTTCTCGCCACCTTGCCGCTTTCTCGGCTGAAACGGGCGTTCTCCTCCTCCGGCTTCAGCTCCACGCCCTTCAGATTACGCCACGTTGGCTCCAGGGTGTCACAGAAGTAGCTCTCCTTAGACAACTTCTCCAAATCAAAACTATGCACGAAACTGCGCTTGTCACCGGCAGTCTTTCCGGAAAGAACCTTGCGCTTCACATCACCATCAGCCAACAGATAAAGTCGGCCGATGGTATAAGTATTCTTCTTAGCTATACGCTCTAAAACGATTTCCATAAGTAAATCAAATTAATTTAAAGTTTAGAAATTAAGATAATTCCTGCCCATCACATCTGTATTTCAGCTTCGTAAAACTGTGATAACTGTTACTGTGACAGTTCTCGCTGCCACGTTTCACGTATTTTCTATACACCCAGGTAGAAAGCAGATGCGCCGTACCCTCTTCCGAGAGTCCCAGGGCAGCACGAGCCTCTACCACCTGCTGCTCGGTAAACGTATCCGGCAACGACTGGAGGAGATTGGAAGGACCACGCTTGTTGGAATGCTCGCCCACATTGTTCGCCTTCTGGATGTCCTCCTCGAAGAAACGCATCTTGCACCACAGGTCGTAGCGCTCACTCCAGCGGATGAAATCTTCTATTTCCGGCTCCCATCTGCAGCCGTTGGCAACATAGAGCACGCACGCCTTCAGATAGGCTATCACGTTGGCACGGAACGTGAAGTTCTCGTAGATTCTGTTCTGGGTAACCTGCGAAAAATCCGCATTCTCCTCACTCAGAATCTCAGCCAGGCGGTAAGCCTCGGGGCAATCTATCAAGCCGGTAGCCATACAGAGGTTCTCGATATAGGGCTTCAGCTCCTTGCGGAACTGATCGTCGTAGGTGCCATACACCGGAATCTTATCGCCGATTTCTCTTTCGGGAATGGTACAGAAGTTGATTCGGCTCAGCGGACCGTCGGTCAGCACCTTGGAGAAATAACGCTGTCCCTTCTGGATGGTGGTAGAGGCATTCCAGTTGAAACGGACGGTTACTCGCTCGGTGACACTTTGGGTTCCCACTCGTGTTTGTCCATATTGATTACCTGGGTCAAAGGCGAGGCACATGATACGGAAATGCTGGTTGCCGATACCTTTCAGGGCATCAAACTGGTCAATCTCGTTGAGCGAAGTATAGAGGAAGTGGCCTTTGGCTTCTGCCGTACGCATCACAAAGGCAGGGTTGGTCATATCCGCATCTATCTCCTGTATAATGAGATTATCCGGTCTCTTTCGCTTATCCTTGTTGGCACCCTTACGCATCATCTCCTCTTTCCATTCCTTCTCACGCTTCAGGTTTTCCTGGTCACGCTTACGGATATCCTCCATAATCATCGAAATCGGCATCTGTACACAACTTTTACCTGCACCTGTGCCTGCAAGGAGGCAGGTCATCAGGGTGGCTTCGTGCTCCACGTTGTCGATATATCTGAATCTCGTATTCCAGAGATGGGTAGCCAGCGGAGGGAAAATGGCATGTGCCACAGCCGGCTGATAAATCTCCGGAGTCTTCGAGATCAGCAGTTCCACCAGCTTCGGCAGCTTCTTGGGCATAGGAGGTGGAGGCGGATAAGAGGCGCTACTACTTTGAACATTGAGATTTGAACCCGCCAGGCGTCCCGGGGATTTGTAATCATCCCCGGCAAGCAAGCTATAACCATTTTGTCCAGAAAGAAAGTCCCCCGCCAGGTGTTCCGGGGATTTGCAATCCCCGGCAAGCAAGCTATAACCATTTTGTCCAGCAAGAAAGTTCCCCGACAGGCGTTCCGGGGATTTGCAATCCCCGGCAAGCAAGCTCTTAGCAGCCTGCTCC
>ENA-ORSL01001696-ORSL01001696.1-human-gut-metagenome-genome-assembly--contig:-NODE-1696-length-17837-cov-3.228771_pt1 | contig 17837 bp, 6 predicted proteins | sample MGYA00242190_ERZ509157 | MGnify/ENA primary metagenome ERZ509157 (study PRJEB26280, sample SAMEA2338664) | human gut metagenome | biome: human gut; feature: human-associated habitat; material: faeces...
CTATAGCAAAAGCTGCGGGGGCACCAGAAGCTGGCAAGAGTTATGTACTGGATTTTACAAAATTATATAGTACAAAGACACATCTTAATGGTTATACATCTGATGATGGTGTATTTAAGGTAGTATCAGAAGCTGATAAAGCATATTGGCATGATGGACAGCATGGTGCAGCAGTTTATAATGGAGACAAGATTGAAGTTAAGGTTGCAGGAAGTGCAGAGATTGCATTAACTTTATGTAAGTACGGCAAAGGAACTGCATTTAAGGTTACAGATGCTTCTGGTACGGAAGTTGGTTCAACATCAGGTAAGTCAGATGCAGATGCAGGATCACAGAGCATATCTTATAACGGAGATGCTACAACACTTACAATAACATGTGAAGCAGCAGGTGAGGCATATCTTCACTCAGTAATGGTAAATAATTTTGCTAAATCAGATAAAGTTGAAAGCTTTACTTTAATGCTTGATGACATTGCTAAAGAAGATGTTGTTGCTACAGGTGATTACAAATATGGTGACAGCACACTTACATTAGTAGGTCAGGGAGAAACACAGTATACAGTAAAACCAGGAAAGACAGTAACAGTTGACGGAAAAGAATATAATAGCTATACAGCAGGTAAAAGACATGCAGATAGTAACAATATTCCTACTATTCCTGGACAGGGAGATGGTACATTAACTATCTTCACTCCAGCAGCTAAAGGTACAATGACAGTATACTTTAGTTCAACATCATTCTTAAGAATCCATGATTATAATACAGCAGATGGTTCTAAGAATGGATATACAGATACAGAAACAAGTATTAATTCATATACATTTGCAGTAATACCAGGACATACATATGTAATGTCTACAACAGGAAAGACTAATAACATGTTTTATGCAGGTTATAAGTATATTGTAGATAAGGAAGTAAGCGTTCCAGTTAAGTTTGATAATGTAGATGCTAAATTATCAGATTCATTAGAGATAAGCGTTGTAGATGCTAATCTTGGTGGTAACGCTATCAAGTTAAAGGATGGCACAAATGCAGACCTTCTTGAAGGACATGAATATAAGTTAAGTACTAATGATGGTGGTGTAAGAGCTGCTGTTGGTGACAGCGATACATTTACAGCTACAGGTGAAGCAATAGTTGTTTCTCTTTATGATGTACCAGATGTAACTGTAGAAGGTAAGATCACAGGCACTCCAGAAGGAACAGTTAAAGAACTTTCACTTACAAACATGGTTAACGGACGTGCATATAAGGCTACTGTATCAGGAGATTCTTATACATGTACATTAAAGCCAGGTGAATACAATACAAGTGTTGTAACAACTAATGGTGGTGTAACACATGATAGAGTTTCAGTTAAGACTGAAGGAACAACAGTTAATGAAGTATATGTAGAACTTCCAGCTAAGGAGGCAGAACCAGTAGCTTTTAAGAGCGAGCTTAATGTTCCTGGTGATTATGCTACATTAAATGAAGCTTCAGATGCAATTCTTAGAATGCAGGACAGACCAGAAGGAGAAGCAGGCAGAGTTACTATTAATCTTAAAGCAGATATATTCGAGCAGACAGTTATGGCAGCTCCATATGTAACACTTAAAGGTAATAACCATACTATTTCATGGTACTATGGTGTTGGTACATATTATTATTCAGTAGATCCTGTTACAGGTCTTTACAATGAAGTACTTGCAAGAGATAAGTATTCATATGTAGAAGGTAACGGAAGTCTCTGGGGTGGTGTATTCATCGTAAGAGGTGATAACTTCATCGCAGAAGATACAACATTTAAGAATACTTATAACTATGAATTAACAGAAGCAGAGAAGACAGATATTGCAGGTACAACATTGTCAGTAAACAGACTTGCAAAGGATGCTGATGTTACAGCATATGCTTATAAGGAAAGATCAAATGCTTTCTATATAGAGGCAGATAACATTGAGTGTTATAACTGTAAGATTCTTTCTTCACAGGATACACTTGGAAGAAATGGTTCTAAGAACAATAACTATCATACATATTTCAACAATTGTGTGATTGGTGGTAATGTAGATTATATTTGTGGCGAATTTGCAGCAGTATTTGATAACTGTGAATTACAGTGGAAGACATATAAGGATGATGAAAAGGATGCTGCTAAAAACAATGCAAAGCTTGGTTATATCACAGCAGCTAAGACAAGTCCATATGTATTCAGAAACTGTAAAGTGACAACAGATGGCGTAAGCACTGGTACAGTATTAGGATATTATGGTAGAACATGGGGCGCAGGCTCTAATGCTACATTTATTGGAACACAGACTAATGGTTATGTGTTAGAAGATGGATGGGGTGAGATGAGCACAGGAGATGGAACATCAGCTATCTTCAAGGAATATAATAATGTTTCAGGAGAAAATGCTTTTGTAACTAAAGGACAGTTCAGCAAGGCTGAAAATCAGTCAGCTGAGGCAGTTGCAGATTATATTGAATCAGCTAATGTTTCAGCAGTTAATACAGTACTTGGATGGATTCCTGCTCATTATGCATATGATGTTAAGCCAGTAGAGATAGTTACTCCAACAGAAAGTGGAATAGCAGCCGTTGAGGTATCAAACGAAGCTAAATTCGTAGATGAGTCAGGCAAGGGCGTAGCTACAGGTTCTGTTACAGCAACAGAAAAGGCTGCAAGTGAGGAACAGATAGCAGCAGTTAAGGAAGCAGCTGCTAATGCAGAGGATATAAAGCTTACAGACAAGGCACAGATCATTGATATTTCTTTAAGCAATAAAGATGGTAGTGTTGTTAAGCTTTCTAATGGTACACTTAAGATAAGTCTTAAGAAGAATGCAGATATTGATTATACTAAGTATGCAGTAGTTGTTTATCATCTTAAGGATGATAATACACTTGAAAAACTTGATGTAACAGTATCTGATGATGCTATATCATTCGTAACAGGTGGATTAAGCCCATTTGTTATTGATTATGTGGAAGTTGAGTCAGCATCTGGATCTGATACAACGATTACAGAAGATGCAACAGTTACAGCACCTACAACAGGAGATGCAGCTCCAGTTGCTATCTACTTATTACTTGCAGTTATGGCTATAATGATGGCTTGTACAGTAGCAGGAAAGAAACGCATAAGATAATATAATATGAGATTTCATAAAGTTAAATTTGTTTAAAGTTGTAAAATAAAAAGATTGCAGTCATAATAGTTAGGAACACGCTAACTGTTATGATTGCAGTTTTTTTATATTGCATAAATAGTTAAAAATAATATAAATACTTCCTTTTTTGACGGATATCATTTATATTATGATGGTGGACAAAGTGTCAGAGGATTGTACGAATTGCATAGCAATGCGGCAATTAAAGTTTAATGATAAGATAAACAGAACAGGGAGAATAAATTTATGTATATAGTAGCAGGCTTAGGAAACCCGGGAACACAGTATGCAGGGACAAGACATAATGCGGGTTTTTCATGCATAGATGAACTTGCAGACAAGTATAATATTAGTGTTGATACAGCAAAGCATAAAGGACTTATAGGAAAAGGTGTTATAGAAGGGGAAAAGGTTCTGCTTGTAAAGCCTATGACATATATGAACAATTCAGGCGAATGTATAAGAGAGGTTATGGATTATTATAAGGCTGATATTGATGACCTGATAGTTATATTTGATGATATAAGCTTAGAGCCTGGAAGGTTAAGATTACGTCCAAAGGGAAGTGCTGGCGGACATAACGGAATAAAGAGCATAATAGCTCATCTTGGCAGTGATAAATTCAAAAGAATAAAGTATGGTGTAGGAGACAAGCCAAAGGGATGGGATCTTGCAGATTGGGTTCTTGGAAAGTTTCCAGCTGAATTATATCCTGCACTCAGAGAAGGAAATAAAAGAACCTGTGAAGCAGTTGAATGCATAATAAGCGAAGGCATTGAAAGTGGTATGAATAAATTTAACGGATAAACATACCTGATGTAAGTGACGGAACAATTCGTAGGTATCAAAGTCGGGAGCTTTTGATCCCGACATCTTTATATCAGACAGATTTAATTGGGAGGATGGTTTTGAACACATTTTTTAAGCCTGTATGTGATACAGCAGCAATAGAGCAACTTAATAAAGAATTATCAGTGGATGGTGGAAAAACAGCACTTATAAGTGGCTGTATTGATACGCAGAAGGTGCATATAGCAAGTGCTATAGGACAGGATTATCGTTTTATGCTTGTTATAACAAGTGATGAAGCCAAGGCAAGAAATATGTGTGATGATGCAGCATTTTTTAATGGCGATGCATTGTATTATCCAGCTAAGGATGCAATATTCTATAGTGCAGATGTTACAGGCAATCAGATAACAGGACAAAGATTAAGCTGTATAAGCAGAATCATAGAACATATAAAATCGGCAGAACACGTAGAAGTATCGGACAAAGACAGCAGTAAACAGAAAGCGGATAAACGTAATGGAGAAGCTGGAAGCATCAGAGCTGACTCAGGTAGTCTGCTGACAGTAGTAACTACCATTGATGGAGTATCAGACAGACTGATTCCTCTGAAAAGATATATGGATTCAATAATAACGATTGATAGCACAAGCAGTATTGATACAGAGGAACTTGCAAAGAAAATGGTATCCATGGGTTTTGTAAGAACAGCAATGGTTGAGGGGAAAGGCCAGTTTTCAATAAGAGGTGGCATCATAGATATATTTTCATATACAGATGAGGCGCCAGTAAGAGTAGAACTGTGGGATACAGAAGTTGATTCCATAAGAATGTTTGATGCAGAAAGCCAGAGGTCGATAGAAAAGCTGAAATCATATCATATATTTCCAGCTACAGAATATCTTTTTACAGCGGAAGAAAAGCAGGCTGGACTTGATAAGATAAGAAAAGAAAGAGATGAGCAGCTTCAGTGCTTTGATTATGGTAAACGAAGGCGTACACAGGAGCAGATAGAGGCTGGCAACAATATTAATAAGATTGTTGGGGATGTAGAAAGAACAGGCAGTTATGATAAGTTTCTGGATACAATAATTAAAGACACAGTAGGCTTAGCAGAGTATTTTCCTAAGGAAAGTACTCTTGTTGTGCTGGATGAACCTAACAGACTTAAAGAGTGTAACGAGCTTACATTATATGAATATGGTGAAAGCATGAAAAACAGGCTTGCAGCAGGCTATGTCCTTCCAAGCCAGACACATAAGATAAAGACTCTTGGTGAGATAACAGGTGATATAAGAAAATATAAAAAACTTATACTTACAACTCTTGATTATAAACCGGAAGGTTTTGAAATAAACTATAAGATGCATGTTGAGGCAAGAAGTATAAGCTCTTATAACAACAGCTTTGAGTACCTGTCAAAGGATCTTATGAAGTACAAGAAGAGTGGCTATACAACGGTGCTTGTATGCAGTTCTAGGACAAGGGCACAAAGAATAGCTGACGATCTTGGAAAACTTGATATACCAGCATTTTACAGTGAGGATTTTAGTAAGGATTATGGAAAAGGACTTATTATAGTTACATATGGAAGTCTTCATAAGGGTTTCGAGTATCCAGTTCTTTCGTTTGTTGTTATAGCAGAAAATGATATATTTACGTCCAAAAAAATAAAAAAGCTTAAAAAGAAAAAACATGATGGCAAAAATATAGCAAGCTTTAACGAACTGAATATAGGTGATTATGTTATACATGAGAATCACGGGCTTGGTGTATATAAGGGAATAGAAAAGATAAAGGTGGATGGAGTAGAGAAGGATTATATAAAGATAACTTATGCGGATGATGGTAATCTTTATGTTCTTGCTACTCAGCTTGACAGACTCCAGAAGTATGCAGACCAGGATGTAGAAAAGAAACCTAAGCTTAATAATCTTGGAGGCAAGGAGTGGAACAAAACTAAAGCGAAGGTTCATGGGGCGGTTGAAGTTGTAGCTAAGGAACTTGTAAGACTGTATGCGATAAGACAGAAGGCAGAAGGATACAGGTTTTCAAAGGATACGGTATGGCAGCAGGAGTTTGAGGAAATGTTTCCGTATGAAGAAACTGATGACCAGCTTAACGCCATACAGGATACAAAAAACGATATGGAAAGTGGTCGTGTTATGGACCGGCTTATATGTGGAGATGTTGGATATGGTAAGACGGAGGTTGCCATAAGGGCAGCCTTTAAGGCGATACAGGATGGAAAGCAGGTGGCTTATCTTGTGCCGACAACAGTACTTGCAAGCCAGCATTATTCAACATTTGCAGAGAGAATGAAAGGCTTTCCGGTAAATGTAGGACAGTTGTCAAGCTTCAGGACGTCAGCACAGAATAAAAAGACTATTGAGGAACTTAAAAGCGGAATGATAGATGTGGTTATAGGAACACACAGAATTCTGTCAAAGGATGTTAAGTTTAAGGATCTTGGGCTGCTTATCATCGATGAGGAACAAAGATTTGGTGTTACACATAAGGAGAAAATCAAGGAGCTTAAGAATAACATAGATGTTCTTACTTTAAGTGCAACGCCTATTCCAAGAACACTGCATATGAGTCTTGTTGGAATAAGAGATATGAGTGTGCTGGAAGAACCACCAGTTGACAGACATCCTATACAGACATTTGTAACAGAGCATAATGACGAGATGATACGTGAGGCAATAACAAGGGAGCTTGCCAGAAATGGACAGGTGTATTATGTATACAATAAAGTACGTAATATAGAAGAAAGAGCCGAATATATACAGAATCTTGTTCCGGATGCTGTAGTAGCATATGCTCATGGACAGATGGATAAAAGGCAGCTTGAAAAGATTATGTATCAGTTTGTTAATGGTGAGATAGATGTACTTGTATCAACAACCATTATCGAGACAGGTATGGATATTCCAAACTGTAACACTATGGTTATAGAAAATGCAGATCAGTTCGGACTTTCACAGTTATATCAGCTAAGAGGAAGAGTTGGACGAAGTACAAGAACTTCGTATGCATTTCTTATGTATAAAAGAGACAAGATGATATCTGAAGTGGCAGAAAAAAGACTTAGTGCCATAAAGGAATTCTCAGATCTTGGTTCTGGTTTTAAGATAGCTATGAAGGATCTTGAGATAAGAGGTGCGGGTAATGTGCTTGGTAAGAGCCAACATGGTCATATGGCTGCGGTTGGATATGACTTGTACTGTAAAATGCTTAACCAGGCGGTGAATACTCTTAAGGGCGTGAAGAATGAGTATGAGTTTGAAACGACAGTTGATATGGAAGTAGATGCGTATATTCCAGCAACTTATATAAGAAGTGAATATCAGAAACTTGATATATATAAAAGAATCGCTGCACTTGAAACAAGAGAAGAGCTGTCAGATATGAAAGACGAGCTTATGGATAGATATGGAAGTGTGCCATCAAGTGCTTCTAATCTGCTTATGATTGCACTTATCAAGATGAAAGCACATAAGATAGGGATTATGGATATAAAAGGTGCTACACAGCATAATCCATCGGGTGGTGCCTCTAACTGGCGTACGGTTATGACGATATATCCTAAAGCAGATATTAACTCGGATAATATACCAAAGCTTGTAGATTCATTTGGCGGTGCGCTGGAGTTTAAGCTTAAAGGTACACCTGAATTCGTATGGACAGTCACTAAAAGAAAGTTTACAAGTGCAGCTGAGTATCTTGAGGGTATGCTTGATATGATGGATATTATGGAGGATGCGCTTGAAACATAAAAATTGTGGTAAAGGTATTTACAAATTAAATAATAGTGTTATAATAGACAACAGTTTAGCACTTTAAAGTGTAACGCTTTAAAGTGAATTATATTTAATCGTGGATGAATTTAAAGTTATCTGCGAACATTTAAGGAAGAAGAGGTAATCAGGTTATGGAACAGAAGGGTGAGTTAGTATCATACAGACCAGATATCAAAGTTGTAGATTGTACACTTAGGGATGGAGGACTTGTTAATAATTTTGAGTTTAGTGAGGCTTTCGTGCGTGACCTGTATAAGGCCAATGTGGCAGCAGGTGTTGACTATATGGAATTCGGTTACAAGGCATCAAAGGAAGTCTTTAACGTGGATGATTATGGCAAGTGGAAGTTCTGCGATGAGAAGGATATCAGGGAAATAGTTGGTGATAACAATACTGACTTAAAGATTTCTGTTATGGCTGATGTTGGTAGAACTGATTTTAAAAAGGATATCATACCTAAGTCTGAAAGTGTTATAGATATGATAAGGGTAGCTACATATATTAATACTATTCCGGCAGCTATTGAGATGATTAATTACTGTGCAGATATGGGCTATGAGGTGACTATCAATATTATGGCTATATCTACAGCAAGTGAGAATGAGTTAGACCTTGCGTTAGAGCTTCTTGCAGCACAGAGCAAGGCAAGTGTAATATATCTTGTTGACAGCTATGGTTCACTTTATCCAGAGCAGATAAGAAGACTCGCAGATAAGTACCTTAAGGTAGCTGAAAAGTATGGAAAGAGCGTAGGTATCCATGCACATAACAACCAGCAGCTTGCATTTGCCAATACAATAGAAGCATGTACTATTGGCGTAAGCTATCTTGATGTTACGATGAGTGGCATGGGAAGAGGCGCCGGTAACTGCTATTCAGAGCTTCTTATGGGCTTCTTAAGAAATCCTAAGTATAGAATATCACCAGTACTTAAGTTTGTTGAGAAGCATATGGTACCGCTTAAGAAGGCTGGAGTCGTATGGGGATGTGATGTCCAGTATATGATAACTGGAAATGCTAACCAGCATCCAAGAACTGCTATTGCATTTACAGCAGATGGAAGAACAGATTATGATAACTTCTATACACAGATTACAAGCTATGAATGATCGCGAAGGCAATGAGCCGTGCCAGTGAAAAATAGCGGAAAAAACAGCTAAAAAGCATCTGTACCGCACAAATACATAAAAAATACATGGATATAATGATTAGATAGACAAAATTTATTGACTTATAGAAAATGTGGGTATAAAATATCCGTAATTTAATTAATCGATGGGATTCATTATAGTGAACACAAAAGAATGTGTTATGCCAAGGGGTTAGTGGACTGGAGTATATGCTGATTGTACTGTATGTGAATTATGCAGGATAGAATGTCTGCGGCAGTTATTTATAGAAAGCTCCTGACAGTAGGTGAGTAAACTGTCGAACACGAAAGGAAGTAGGATTATGGCAAAGAAAGATATTGATTGGTCTAATTTAGGATTTGGCTATGTAAAGACTGATAAGAGATTCGTAGCTAATTATAAGGATGGAGCATGGGATAACGGTGTTATCACAGATGATGACAAAGTAGTTATCAGCGAATGTGCTGGTGTTTTACAGTATTCACAGTCATGCTTTGAAGGTATGAAGGCATACACAACAGAGCAGGGACACACAGTTATCTTCAGACCAGATATGAATGCAAGCAGAATGGCAGATTCATGTAGAAGACTTGAGATGCCTGTATTCCCAGAGGATAAGTTTGTAGAGGCTATTGCTGAAACAGTAAGAGCTAATGAAGACTGGGTACCACCTTATGGTTCAGGTGCATCACTTTATATCCGTCCATATATGTTCGGAAGTAATCCAGTTATTGGTGTTAAGCCAGCTGATGAGTATCAGTTCAGAGTGTTTACAACACCTGTTGGTCCATATTTCAAGGGCGGCGCTAAGCCACTTACAATCAAGGTTTCTGATTTCGACAGAGCAGCACCTCATGGAACAGGTCATATCAAGGCAGGCCTTAACTATGCTATGAGCCTTCATGCTATTGTTACAGCTCATGCAGAAGGATATGCTGAGAATATGTATCTTGATCCTGCAACAAGAACAAAGGTAGAAGAGACAGGTGGAGCTAACTTCCTCTTTGTCACAAAGGACGGAAAGGTTGTAACACCTAAGTCAGACAGTATCTTACCTTCTATCACAAGACGTTCATTAGTACATGTTGCTAAAGAGTATCTTGGTCTTGAAGTTGAAGAAAGAGAAGTTCTCTTTGATGAAGTTAAGGATTTCGCTGAGTGTGGTCTTTGTGGTACAGCAGCAGTTATCTCTCCTGTAGGAAAGATAGTTGATCACGGCAAGGAAATCTGCTTACCAAGTGGTATGGACGAGATGGGACCTGTAACTAAGAAGTTATACGAAACACTTACAGGTATCCAGATGGGTAGAATCGAAGCTCCTAAGGGCTGGATTTACACAGTAGACTAATATCGCTGATTGTTAACAGGCTGGTTAGAAGCTTAGCTAACTGGTTTATAGATGTTTATTACAGCTGATAATGTAATTATTATATTCGGTCAGAATGTTAAAAGTACGTTCTGACCGAATTTTTGTGTTAACTACAGATACCAGATTTAAAAAATAATTATAAGATAATGGAGTTACATATGTTGTTTAGTGGTAAAGATTTAAGGAAGCTTATAATCCCGCTTATGTTTGAACAGCTGCTTGCTGTTCTTGTAGGACTTGTGGACACACTTATGGTATCCCAGTCAGGAGAAGCGGCAGTTGCAGGAGTTGCACTTGTTGATAATATCAACAGGCTTATCATACAGGTTATGGCAGCACTTGCAACAGGTGGCGCTGTTGTTTGCAGCCAGTATATAGGTAAAGGCAGGGATGATGAATCAAGAAAGTCAGGAGCACAGCTTGAGACCGTTTTGTTAATATTTTCAGTTATAATGACTGCATTTTCAGTTTCATTTACAAGACCACTGCTTAAGATGATATTCGGAACAGTTGAAGAGTCTGTTATGGATTGTGCAGTGCTGTACTTTATGATAACAGCGCTTTCGTATCCATTCTTAGGAATGTATAATGCGGGTGCGGCGATATTCAGAAGTGTAGGCAACAGTAAGGTAAGCATGAATATAAGCATACTTATGAATGTGATTAATGTAGCTGGAAATGCGTTGTTTGTATTTGTATTTAAGTGGAGTGTAGCTGGTGTTGCGCTTTCTACTGCGCTCAGCCGTGTGGCAGCAGGTATCGTTATGTCAGTGCTTGTGTGTGGTAAGACGAACCCTGTAAGAATAGACCATATAAAGTACTTTGTTCCGGACTGGAACTATATAAAGAAAATTCTTACAATAGGTATTCCATCCGGTATTGAAAATGGAATGTTCCAGATAGGCAAGCTTATGGTTGTAAGTATGGTTGCTACATTTGGAACAGCCTCAACAGCAGCGAATTCTGTAGGTTATACGGTTATTGATTTTGCTAATATACCGGCTGCTTCTATGGGACTTGCACTTATAACGGTTGTAGGACAGTGTATAGGCGCAGGTGAGAAAGAACAGGCGAAAATGTATACAAAAAAGGTGCTATGGTGGTCTTATATTGGTGACTGGGCATGTAACATACCACTGTTCTTTGCAGCAGGATTTATAGCCTCATGGTTTCACCTTTCACCAGAAGCAACACATATTACTCTCACTATATTAAGATGTTTTAATGTTGTATCACTTTTTATATGGCCGCTTTCATTTACATTGTCGAATCCTTTAAGGGCATCGGGCGATGTGAAGTTTACCATGACGGTCAGCATTATATCTATGTGGCTTTTCCGTGTCGGAAGCAGCTATATATTCGGTGTGGTGCTTGGACTTGGCGTGCTTGGTGTATGGATAGGAATGTTCGTAGATTGGGCTGCGAGGTCATTATGTTTTGTCATAAGATTTGTGAGTGGCAAGTGGCTTGAGAGAGGGTCGCTGGCGTAGAAAGTTAATTAATTTTGGATATTACCGGTGTAGAATTATTAATAAGATATTACTTGTGAAAAATATAGTGAACTAAGCAAAAAATAGGAAAAACTAAGTGGAAAATTAAGCAGAAGATATTATTCCATATTAAGGGAAGATGGTATCTTCTGCTTTAATGTTTTATAGGAAAATTTCTGATGTCCTAATTCTTGTTTTGTTTCTTGAGATTTATTACTTAAAATTTTTAAAATATCATATTGAAATAAACATAAATGTATGATATATTGTTAAATGAAATTAACATAAGAATTAATAAACAAAGCAAAAAAATAATTCTGAAAAATAGTAAATAAAACTAACAATCAGGAATTATAGTTTATTATAATGAATTAAAAATTCAGAGTTATAATTTTTATAATGTATCTTAAAAGATAGCAGGATAGTTAAGAATTATTGTTAAGAGTGAGATTACTATACCCGCTATAATTTGTTTCAATTATAATCCCCCTATTATTAAAAACAAATATGAATGACAGACTATTAATAGCTGATGAATAACAGAGAAAAATCTATTGTGTGTACATTAATACATAGATAATATGAGTTACGGAGGTGTAAATGAAATATCTAAAAGTAAATACAAATCTTGCAGAAACGCTTACCAGCATAGAAGAAAAGCAGGCCATGCATGATGACTATGCAAAGCTGGTTCTTGCTGATCCGCAAGTGCTAGCCAATATTGTAAAGGTGATTGTGCCAGAGTTCAGGTCATATAGTATAGATAAGATAATTCCATGCATAGGCGAAACAGTAGTATCACTAAGATTGCCTGAAAAACTATGTATAAGGATAGAAAGCGTAGGAACAGAGGATATAGATGCGGATGATGGGAAAAGAGTTTACGATATACGATTTCCATTGTATTATAATAACAGAACAATAAAGTTCCTTGTAAATGTAGAGGCACAGAGAAGCACGTCTAATAATAAACTTGGATATCACATAGAATCAAGAATAGCTTATTATATGGCAAGAATGGTATCTTCCCAGAAAAATGTGGAGTTCATAAAGTCGAATTATGATGAGTTAAAGGATATATACAGCATATGGATATGCATGGATACGCAGGATGGAGAAGATTCTATAATAGAGTTAGGAATACAGCCAAAGCTTCTTTATGGAAAAAGTAACTGGATGCCAAAGCGTAGTATAATGAATGGTGCTATAATAAGAATAAGAGATAGCAAAAACAGGGAAGAATCTAAGAATAAGTTGATAGCAATGCTGGAAGTGCTGCTGTCGAGCACAAAGAAGAAAGAAAAAATGCAGCAGCTAGAAGGCTATGGACTGAAAATGACAACAGAACTGGAAGGGTGTGTGAGTGATATGTGTAATATAAGTGAGGCTATATTAGAACGAGCTCTGGAAGAGGGTCTAGAGAAAGGAATAGAGCAAGGATTAGAGCAAGGATTAGAGCAAGGTCTAGAACAAGGAATAGAGAAGAATCAGTTAGATAATATAGTAAAGTTGATGAAAAAACTAAGCCTGACAGAAGAAGAGGCAATGGACATGTTGGATATAGCTGAGGAGAATAGGAGAAGGTATCATGATATACTTAAGAAATAAGAGCAGATAGGAAGAATATATCTTAAGGTGCGACAGGACAGTAATAACAGTAAGGATTGAATATAATATTTATGAAGCGTGTGTATGAATAATGACATACGCTTTATTTAATACTTTTTATATTGATTTTGTATAAGATAAATAAATTAAAACTGTGAATTGTGCTGAAAATATTTAAAGTGCATAAAAGAGTAAGCATAAACGACTTTTCGACTTTCAATCCTTACATCATAATAATTACAAAATAAAATATGTTATTTTAAAAGCTCTTAAATCAAGGTGTACCGGTATACAACAAAAATTTAAGAGCTTTTTTATATTATTTTCATCAGTTTTGTACAAAATATCCAAAATAAAACTAGCTATACCGCCGAAAATGTGGAAAATACCCAAATAATCATTGATTTTTGTGGACAAAAATGAGATACTAGATGCAAAGTTCGGTTGAGGTGACTTCGCCGGATACAACGGGTATACCGTAATATATTAGGAGGTAAGTTATGAAGAGAAAGACAAAACGCAGAATAATGGCGTTAGTTATGGCTGCTTTAATGCTTGTTGGATTAATTCCATATTCATTATTGAGCGGTGCCTTTTCGAGTAAGGCAAACGCAGCTGAAGAAAAAGTGATTACGTTTGATGCAGCAACAGAGTTAGCAGCGCTTGATAAGAGCGCAGCAATTGCATCAGATACAAAGTATGTGGATGGATTTTTCACAGTATTTGGTACAGGGCTTAAGAGAGCAAATATGTCAGATTTCGCAATTGATATAGGAAAGAAGACAACAAATGGAATTGAATTTACAGTTCCAGATGGTTATAAAGCAACAGTAACAATATCAGCAAGAGGAGCCGGAAGCGGCAAAACAGGTGGAGTAACACTTAATGGTGTATCAAAAGATTTCGCAGATGCAAGTGTTGAAGACCAGGTTTGGAGAGATGTTCCAGCAGGAAAACAGCAGATTACAGCCAATGAAACAAAAGGCGGAACAAGAATTACTAATGTTGTAGTTAAGTTGGTTCAGGATGTTACTGTTCAAGATAAGACAGTTACGTTTGATGCGGCAACAGAGTTAGCAGCACTTGATAAGAGCGCAGCAATTGCATCAGATACAAAGTATGTAGATGGCTTTTTCACAGTATTTGGTACAGGACTAAAAAGAGCCAATATGTCAGATTTTGCAATTGATATAGGAAAGAAGACAACAAACGGAATTGAATTTACAGTTCCAGATGGTTATAAAGCAACAGTAACGGTATCAGCAAGAGGAGCCGGAAGTGGTAAAACAGGTGGAGTAACACTTAATGGTGTATCAAAAGACTTCGCAGATGCAAGTGTTGAAGACCAGGTTTGGAAAGATATTCCATCAGGAGTACAGCAGATTACAGCTAATGAAACAAAAGGTGGAACAAGAATTACAAAGGTTGAAGTAAAACTTACAGCAGCAGGTGCAACAACACAGAGAAAAGACTGGGCAGAAGTTGCTGAGCCAGTAATAAGCGATATATCAGTTAAGGATGGAAAGATTACAGTAAAATATGTTGGTGTCACAGGAGATGATGGCGCAGATAAAATAACTGTAACAATGACAGATGAAAAAGGAAATAAGACAGATAAGAATATTGTAAAAGAAGCAACAGAGGGTACAGCAGAGTTTACACCAAGTGCTTCTGGTGTATATTCATTTGTAGTAGTTGCAACAAGGGAAAATGAAGAAAATGTAAAAACAAGTTCTTCAGTAGAATATACATATTCTCTTCCATTAGCAGCTTCATCAATTATAAGTGCATATAATAAGGGCAATGGTGTAATTGGCGTTGAATGGACATCAGTTAATGAAGCTACATCATATGCTGTTGAATATTCAAATGATGGCAAAAACTGGGCATCATTAGATGCAGCAGATAAGACAGAGACTACTATAAAGGGACTTACAGTAGGTTCTGAATATTCAGTAAGAGTAGTTGCTAAGAGAGGTGAAGACACAACAACTTCTAAGGAAGCAACAATCAAGGTAACAAAAGAAGCACAGCAGAAGTGGGGACAGATTACTTATGGTAACGGCGCAAGCTCATCTAAGGACAGCTTCACAGGTTCTGCTAATGAAGGCAAGGTAACAATTAAGAGTGCAAGCGGTAAGTTAGTACCAGCTTCTTTTGATGGAGTGTCATTCTACTATACAGAAGTTCCTGCATCACAGAACTTCACATTAAGAGCTAAGGTAACAGTTGATTCTTGGACATTATCAAACGGACAGGAAGGCTTCGGTCTTATGGCAGCTGATAAGTTAGGTGGTTCAGGATGGAACAACTCTTATATGGCAGTAGCTTCTAAGACAGAATATTACTGGAATGAAGAAGCAAAAGAAGTAACAACTGATAGTTCAGCAACAAAGGTATCTCAGAAGATTGGTCTTGCATCTCAGGAAAAGACAGGTGTGACAAAGGACAACATTGCTGCTATCGAAGCTAATGATACAGCAACTGTTCAGTCAAACTTTAAGTCAACATCTTATCCACTTGAGCAGAGATATCCAGAAGCTAAGAATATAATAGGTAACTCTACTAATACACCAGCAGATGCTGGAGATATAACAGAGATGTACCTTACAATCCAGAAGAATAATACAGGTTACTTTGTAACTTATGAGTCAGCAGATGGTTCATATTCAACAACAAAGAAGTATTATGATACTGAGGCACTTGAAAGAATTGATTCTGATTATGTATATGCAGGTTTCTTTGCATCAAGAAATGCAACAGCAACATTCTCAGATATAACATTTACAACAATTGATCCTAAGGAAGATGCACCAGCAGAAGAAAGACCTATTGAAAAGGTGTCAGTTAACACATATGTACAATCTGCTACAGCAACAGGTAGTGCTGATTATGAATTCTTATTCTCAGCTAACTGCGATGGTACATTATCAATCGAGGATGCTAATGGAGAAGTTATTGTTTCTGATGTAGAAGTAAAGGCAGATACACTTGTTAAGCCAGCTAGTGTAACACTTAACAAGGGTAAGAATGAATATAAGATAAACTTTACACCAGCAGAAGGATATAAGCCAAATGGCGAATATTCAGCAATGGAATCTTATGAAACAGTAGTTATTGATCATACAGTAACTTATAAGACATTCGGTGAAGCAGGTCAGTCTATCTGGGTTGCACCAGATGCAAAGGGTTCAGGTTCTAAGGAAGATCCTATGAGCATCTATGATGCTGTTAAGTATGTAATGCCTTCACAGCAGATTGTTCTTACAGAAGGTACATATAAGCTTGAATCACCATTAAAGATTGCAAGAGGTATCAATGGTACAGCAGATCAGATGATATACATGGTAGCAGATCCAGATGCAAAGACTCGTCCAGTTATTGACTTCCAGGGACTCTGTACAGGTATGACTATCGGTGGTGATTACTGGTATTTCAAGGGATTTGATGTAACAGGTTCAGCAGATGGACAGAAGGGACTTCAGGTTTCAGGAAGCCATAACACATTAGATCAGATTGAAACATATCACAATGGTAACACAGGACTTCAGATCAGCAGATTAAATGTAACAGATACATATGCTGAATGGCCTTCATACAACTTAATCCTTAACTGTACATCATATGGTAATGCAGATAAGGGTTATGAAGATGCAGACGGATTCGCAGCTAAGCTTACAGTAGGTGACGGAAACGTATTCGATGGCTGTATCGCTCATCACAATGCAGATGATGGATGGGATCTTTTCGCAAAGGTTCAGACAGGTTCTATCGGTTCAGTAACTATCAGGAATTCTATAGCATATGCTAACGGATATCTTGAGGATGGAACTAACGCAGGTAACGGTAATGGATTCAAGATGGGTGGAGACAGCATGCCTGGTTCACACGTACTTGAGAATTCAATAGCATTTGCAAACAAGGCAAAGGGTATTGATTCTAACTCATGCCCAGATATCAAGGTAAAGAATTGTACATCAATTAACAATCAGGGTGCTAACGTAGCATTCTATACAAATTCAGCTAAGAATACAGATTTTGAGGCTACAGGAGTAATATCATTTAGAACAGCTAAAGAAGATGTTGCAGAAAATATCAAACCAGTTGGTTCACAGGATTTAACAAAGATATATAAAGCAACAAACTTCTACTGGGATACAGCTTCTAAGACTTCATTCAACACACCAGCAGCTGGTGAAGCAGTAACAACAGTTTCAGCAGACTGGTTTGCAAGTCTTGATTACTCATCTATATTAGATGGTAATAAATCAGTAGCAGGTATTGTAAGAAATGCTGATGGTACAATAGCACTTGGTAACATCTTTAAGCTTACAGATAAGGCTCCAGCAGGAGTTGGTGCTGATTTCTCAATAGAGAAGTTAACTAAGTCATCAAATCCTACAATCGGTGGCATCCTTACAGGAACAGGTCTTTCTGCGTCAGATATCGGAAATGTATATGGTGTCATCAAGGCATACTCAAGCCGT
>ENA-ORSL01001699-ORSL01001699.1-human-gut-metagenome-genome-assembly--contig:-NODE-1699-length-17822-cov-3.323127_pt1 | contig 17822 bp, 17 predicted proteins | sample MGYA00242190_ERZ509157 | MGnify/ENA primary metagenome ERZ509157 (study PRJEB26280, sample SAMEA2338664) | human gut metagenome | biome: human gut; feature: human-associated habitat; material: faeces...
TCGTAATCTCCTTGAATTTTTGATTTTTGAATTTACGGTTGAAATCAAAAATTCGGAGATTACGGGTATTTGGCGATATAAGGTTCCCAGGGCATGAAAAAAGTCCTTTCTGCCGGGAGGCGGAAAGGACAAAAAAAGGAGCCGCATGAAGGTCGTAACAACGCACCACAAAAGATGAATCCTATTTGGGATTCAAATCTTCATGCGGCACTTGGGACGTTACGACTTTCATCGACTCCTCGGCTCATACACGAGTAATATTTAATTGTTAGGGTAATACCTTATACGCGAGTCCTTGCGATCATAGTTGCGACAGGTCGCGTGTGCGGTAGATACGAATAGTGCCTGTAGTCGGCGGCGTTATAAACCGCGACTTGTCCGCAACGATTGCAGAAAGCAGAAAAATGTCCTTGCAGATCTTCGTATTTATCTATCGTCCTGAGCTTGCAGAACTTACACGGGATTTTCTTCTGTTCCATTGTTGCAACGGCTGCCATTAAAGGCGCATTATCTTTTTTGACACGGGCGATGTATTCCCGGTCGAGAACAATTCTTTTTGGCACTGTTATCACCTCCATGTAAAGAACGATGCCGTCAGCAGGTCATATTCTTTAAATGGTTTGTGATCAACCATGTTCAACCGATCAAGGCGATATAAAAGGCAGGTTTGAGATACTCCGAGATAACATGCCATCATCCGTAGTCGATAGCGGTCTTCCGGGTATAGATAATGTTCGTCAAACACAGTCACTTTATCTTTGCGCATAAAGGTGAACATCGACCAGCCGACAAGATTCGGACGGAGCAGAAGACATGAGGCCACCACATTTGCTTGCCATTCCTTGAAATCATCTTCCGTCACCAGGCTTTTGCGTGAACTTTTGATGCGGTAATTCACAACCGTTTGCGGAGAATAGGACGGATCCTGCCAGTTGATCAGATCGTGTCCGCACTCGTGAGCAATCGTGAAGTTGCGCTCACCGGCTTTCTTGTCATCGAGCAGTCTGTCATCGAGAATGATCTGATTGCCTGTCCGCATTCCTTCGATTCCTGTGTCAGGGTCAAAGGCAAAATAAGAGATATCGAGTTTTAAGTAGTCGTTGGCGAAGGCTTGAATGTCAAGCGGATCGTAGCTGTCGTAAGCGTTGCCGAGATAATCACGGAGAATGAAGTCGGCGAGCCGTTCGAACTCGGCTTTCGTACCCACAATCATGTATCTACCTCGATTACAACCTCGTCTTCCATAAACCATTTACCTTCCTCATCGTACAGGTATCGAGGCAGTCCTTCCACCATTACGGTGTAGCGGATACCGCATCCTCCGACCTTGGTAGAAGCGGCTCTTTCAACTCTTGTTATTCGGTCAATTTTATAGGTGTGACCGTCCTTCCATAGAAATTTTCTGGGGAACACACGTCCGTCCTTCTCCACGATGACGCTGACAGCGACCGGTTGCTTAACGAATTTGGTCGTTTGCATATTGAACCTCCTACATGGGTATTCCTGTCGGCATGATAATATCGGGATTATCATGCGGTGACATCTTTGGGTTATCCAACAGGCAAGCATTGCGGATGATCTTTTTCCCAAAGCGATAGCGCAGTTCTTCAATTGCTTTGTCCAGAGATTCTGCTTTCGCTACTCTGATTGGATCAGAGAACATATCCAACTGACAAGGCGTGTCCAAAGACGTGAGATTGATTGCACGGACTGTCAGAGAACGAATTGGGTTTCTCCAATCATAGCTGCGTGTAAACAGGGAGAAGGCCTCTTTCGCTATGCAGGAAGGACTTTGCGTGGGAACGGGGAGCCCACACTGCCATTGCTTTGTAAATAACTGATTATCTCTGACCGCTATTGCGATACCTGTTGCTTTTTTATTGAAGACATAGAGTCTGTGCCCTATGTCTTGGCATAGTTCGAGAATGAACTTCCATACTTCTGCGTCATTCTCCAAATCCTGTAGAGCTGTCATACCATGACCAACCGTTTTGTCGGGAGCTTCTATATCTCTGACAGTAACTTGGGAATCGTCCATACCATTGGCGAATCGCCATAAATCAACCCCACACTTCCCGAGCTTTCTTTGAAAGAAGTCAACGGGAAACTGGGCGAGCTGTCCGATGGTGTGTATACCGACCGAAGAGAGCTTCTTTTCAGTCGCACGCCCTACCCCTAACATATCCGTCGCCGGAAGATCCCATATCTTTTCCTTGAACGATTCCTTTGGAATAACCGTTATGGCATCGGGCTTTTTCATGTCCGAACCGAGTTTGGCAAATATCTTATTGAAAGAAACACCTATGGAAACGGTCAATCCGAGTTCGTACTTAACGGTTTCCTTTATTTCTTCTGCTATATGAAGTGGACTGCCGATAAAGTGCCGGCAACCTGTCACATCTGCCCACACCTCATCCATTCCGAATGGTTCGACAAGATCAGTGTATCTTCCGTATATCTCTCTTGCGAGTTTTGAAAAGCGCATATACTGTTCATAATGAGGCGGAACTGTCACAAGATCTGGACACTTCTGTTTTGCTTGCCATATTGCTTCGCCTGTAGAAACTCCAAATGCTTTCGCCTTATAGTTTTTTGCCAGAACGATCCCATGCCGTTCTTCCTGACTGCCGCAAACGGCAATCGGATATTCCTTCAGATTCGGATTGAGCATACACTCGACGGATGCGTAAAAATTATTCATATCAATATGTAGTATGGCTCGCTCTGACATGACGCATCTGTTCCTTTCTCTGCTTTTGCTCGAATCACGATGGAGTGATCACATTATACACGAATGTGGTTCATTTGTCAATAGGCTTTCTTGAATTTAATTCAAGTTTTCTATTGACATTTGATTTTTATTGTGTTATAATGGCATCATGATAGATTGGAGGGTTGTGTCATGAAGTCTATTGGCTTGCGGATTAAAGAAGCAAGACTTGCTAAAAATATGAAACAAGATGAACTTGCTGCACGTATTGGAGCAAAATCACCTTCTGCTGTGTCAACTTGGGAAATCGGAAAGGCAAAGCCGGATTGTGTCACGCTTTTGCGCATTTGCGAAGTGCTTGAAGTATCTGCCGATCAGTTACTCGGTATAAAAACGGAAAAAGAAATGCCATCACTAACTGAATGGGCAATGTTAAATCAATATAGATCCATAGATGAATACGGAAAAAAAGCTGTCAATGCGGTTATTTCAGCTGAATATGATCGTACACTTGCAAGTCAGCCCAAAAAGCCGAGAATCCGTAAGATGAGGATTGATTACTATGACTTTCCCGCTTCCGCCGGTACCGGTAACTTCCTTGAGACCGAGTCGCCTGAAGAGATTTGGGTTAAAGAGACGGAAGAAGCTGAAGATGCTGATTATGTGATACCGATCAGCGGTGATAGTATGGAACCTTCATTTCACGATGGAGACAAAGTATTTGTCGAAAAAATGGACAGTATTGAAAAAGGCGATATCGGTATCTTCATTGTGAATGGGGATGTGTTTATCAAAGAGTTGGGCGATCATTGCCTTATCTCACACAATAAAGCATATAAATCGATCTCATTGCATTCGTCCGACAGCATTTATTGTTGCGGAAGAGTGCTTGGTGTGGTTGAAGAATAAGAAAAAAGCCTACGATGCAGATTTGTCATCTGTTTCGTAGGCTTTCCTTTGTTGAGAGTATAATACTATGAGCTTTTACTCAGTCGATTTTTTCGCTTGTCTTCTTGTATCACTATTTACAATTTGAGCCGCTCGGAAACCGAACGGCTCATTGCTGTCTCTGTGATTATTCCGCTAACGTACTGTCAACCATTACAAGCATCGTTAAAGACGTTATTAAGACATTTCTTGATTTTTTCGTATTGTTATCTCCTTTGGCTTACCCCTTGCCCCGAAAGGCAAGGGGTAATTGTTTAGCGCAGGTTATTTTTTCTTAAACAATGCAATCAGGTCGGCAAATTTCTTTTTCTTGATAACGAACCAGAAGATTGCAAATCCTCCAAGTACTGCAACAAGTATCGAACCAATGGCAATACCGACGATAGCGCCACCGGAAAGTCCGGTCTTTTCAGGTTCGATATCTCCGCCCGGATTTTCAGCATTGCCCATTGCATAATCGCAAATATCGCACTTCAAGATCGCTTATCAGTTTCGTGCAATTTTCATCTTCATAATATTTTCCGCATTCGCAACGGTAATAATCCTTCCAACCGTTTACCGTGCAGGTTGCATCCTGACCGCTTTGCAATACGCCTACGCAAGTATGCGGAATATTTTCCCAAACAGCATAGAACGTCACGTTAGCGGTAACGTCATATTCATAGCCAACGGCATATTGAGTTCCCGATGCGCTACCTTCAGCCCAAGCCTTAAACTGTTTGCCCGTAGGTGCGGTAAAGCCGCATTCAGGGAGAACATATCCGCCAAGCTGTTCTGTTTCGTCAAGCATAGATCCCGTACCGCCGTTTGCGTTAAAGGATACGGTATAAGTTATATCTTCCCAAATAGCGTAGATATAGGTTTCGCCGGTGATTGTAATCTGTTCGCCGGGCTGCTTCTGCTCGCCGTTTACGCTGCCGATTGCCCAAGCCTTAAACTTGTAGCCTTCGGGAGCGATATAGGTGCAATTTTCAAGTGTAAACTTGCCGTTTTCCTCTACCATATCACCAACCATTGTGCCGGAGCCGCCGTTGGCATTGTAGGACACAATATACTCGGTAGGTTGAGGAGCAGTTAATCTTGCAGGATAATGATAAATCATCATATCGCCATACTGTGCATCAACGCCAGTACAAGGATTGGTGAAATAAGTTGTTTCCGTGCCGTTAATCTTTACATTGGCTTTTTCAAGCGAGTTTGCGGTATATCCATCAGCCACATTTAAGAATACCCGCAAACGATACTGTGTATCAGCCGCAAAGGTTCCGCTTGTAAGTTTTGTTCCGTTGTTATCTTGCCACTCATAAGATGCAATAGTAACTCCTGTAGAAGAAGTGGTAGGCACAGCTTCTGCAATGTTACCGCCAACTACATAACCGGAGCAAGAAATAACAATAGCTGTTATGGGCTGATCTTGCTGTGGAATATTCTCCCAAACTGCCTGTGCAGTCATATTGGAAGAGAGATAAACGATATCGCCCACGCTTTGCGTGTAACCAAACACATTCCAACCTGCAAATTGTTTGCCCGAAGGTGCAGTAAAGGTGCAAGCAGGAAGTGTGTAGCTTGTTTGACCAGTCAAAGGTGCCATCGAACCGGAACCACCATTGGCATCAAATGCAAGAGTATAACCACTCGCCTGAACGTCTTCCCATTCAGCATAAGCTGTTGTATTTGCTGAAAGATATACGATATCGCCAACATCATATATTGTGCCAAATACATTCCAACCTGCAAATTGTTTACCCGAAGGTGCAGTAAAGGTGCAATCAGGAAGTATGTAGCTCATAGCATTAGTCAAGGGTGCCATCGAACCGGAACCACCGCTGGCATCAAATGAAAGTGTATAGCCAGAAACAGGTACAGTAAATGATTTTTCAAAGAGAACATTCGTGTTATTATTGTCTACAGCTAATACTGTTGCTGCCTCTCCGTTGACTTTAACAGCAACATTATTCGGGAATTCTTTTGTTGTGGCTACACGTACTTTTAATTTATAAGTCTGCCCACCCTCAAATGTGTCATTAGCATAGACACGAGTATCCCCTTTATACCACTCGAAAGCATAAATACTGGTGTTTTCCGTGGAAACAGAAGGGGTGGCAGGGCTATCACCCGCAACAGGCGTTGTTACAGTCAATTCTACCGTTGGAATAAGATTATTATTTTCTACGACAAGTGCTGCCGTAGTCTCGGGTGCATCGGAGCCATCATATTCTCCACCACCGTTTTTATAAGTATATCTGCAACCGGTGCCCAACAAAGCACTTAGTTTAAGAGAGAATTGAGAGGCATAAATTCCATAGAAAGTACCGCCTTTTAGGGTAAGGTTATCAACTCCTCCGTTAAGCAAAGCATAACTAAGGTTTAATCGGCCGTCCTCATAAAACGTCTCAAACAAGCCGCCACTGATGACGCTCTGATCATTGTCGTCGGTGTTGGAATTGTATATTGCACCTACATTACCACTCGTACCCAAATATTTACTTTTAAAGCCAATATAAGTACCATCACTTATGTTAAAAGTTCCAGTATGGTTCAGAATTGCACGACCAAAAGTCTGCACCGTTTTACAAGTAGCATCTAATGTAATCGGAGCATCAATATTCAACTCGCCCTGATTGAAGATAATTGCGTTTGCATAATTACCCGCATTAAAGCTGACTGCAATAGTTCCGGTTCCATCTATGGTAAGATTACCCCTATTGTTGATAAAGGAATAAAGCAAGCTACCTGATTGGGTACTTGCAGTTCGACAATCAATTGTGGTATTGATTGTCAAGTGTTTGTTCTTACCAGTGGGAATGTTGATTGCACCGCACTCATAAGCTGATTGATCCAATGATGTTTGCGTATAGTCATCACCGGAAATCAAGGTGTAATAACTGCCGTTATTAAACTGATTAACAACAATCCAAGTGTCCTTATCTTCTTCCAATGCTTCTTTCAGTTCCGCAAATGTACTTACAATTACGGGATCTTGCTGAGTGCCAGTACCACTTTTTGCAAATACCGTTGTCGGCATTAAGCCAACCAACATTACGAAGCAAAGCAGAAGGCTTAGCAGTCGCGTTTTCATTTTCGTGTTCATAAATTCGTTCTCCTTTTCGGATTTTTTGGTTGCCATACAAGGTTCATTTCGCAAACTCCCGCTGTATGGCATCCGGGAGGATGATGCGTACTTTTCTTTCTGCCGAAAAGCAAATAGTTTATCTTGTCAATATATACCACCGCCTCTTAATACGATCCTTCTGTCGGGAAGCTTTAATTCAAGCGTGCTTCCTTCCTCACAATCGCCAAGAATTATGTCGCTATGATGTCCTTTGGGGATAGGAACTTCAAATTCGCCAAACTTGACTCGTTTTCGCAACATATTCTATAACCTCCTGAAACAATATTTGCCATCTCGTAAATACTACTTGTTATCTCCATTTCGTTATTTTTTGACGGGGTTTCCGTCCGTTTTGTTCTTCCCGTCGGAAGAACAAGCCACGTTTGTTTCTTTTTCATAGCATCTGAAGTCCACCTCCTTACAAACTGTCCATCACGGCTACGAGATAACTCTCGCTGACGGAAGTGAACAGGAAGGCGTCGATGAGTTTTTCTTGCTTGGCTTTTTTGATTTCTTCCACAAGAGCTACTTCGGCTTTATCGTCAATAAGAAACACGATCTTGACGGACGGAACGTGCCTTTTTACTTCTTCGCGGATAGATAGTCTTTCCGACAGCATCCACGGGGTATAACCAGTTACTTCCATCAAAAGTACGTCCGGTTGCAAAATGCGACATCGTTCGACGGTTTCAGTCGGGTTTTTGGAAATATCCACTTGATATCCGTCCAAATCCTGTACGAGAATGCGCCTTACTGCCTTTGCGTATAGTCCGCTCTGCAAATCAAGTACAACCTTTCTCAATCGTGAAAACCTCCTTTTTTGAAAAATCAGGCGTAATCAGAGCCATTTACACCCCTGCACTATAAATTTTAATGAAAAAGGTATCGTCTGTCACTGCACTTGTGACAGTTTTAGAAAAGTTTTTCAAAAAATTTTTATTTTTTATAAAAGAAAAACCCGACGATTTACGTCGGGTAAAAAGAAATTATTTTATTTAGAATCATTCTTCGTCCGTCAGATTGGCGACGATGAGTTTGCTGTCGATGAGAGCGATCAGAAGTTCGTATTTGTTCTCGAATCCGCTTTTTTCTACTATATTGTCCAAATGCCATCTCACGTTGCGTTTTGTCATATCGAGTTCCTGCGCGATTTCTTCATAAGTATAACCTTTGACGAAATAGCGAAGTATCTTCATCTGCTTGGGGGATAAATCCTCTGAAAAAATATCTTTAAGCGTTACGTTTGGAGAACTTTCCGGGAAAACGCGTTCGCCGTTCATCGTTCTTACCATTACGTCAATAATGTCTTTCGTGCCGTGGTCTTTGTACCACAGACTGTCTGCCGCACCGTTTCTCGCTTTTTTCAATACGTCAGGATCGACAAGAGACGTTACGATAACCACTTTTGTGCGTGGCGACGCTTCTTTTATGCGTTTTCCTGCGGCAAGTCCCGAATGATTGTCTTGAGTCTGGACGTCCATCAGAACAAGGTCTGTCTTTCCATACGCACAAAGTTTTTCCGCTTCAAATGCGTCGGTAAAAGTTGCGGTAAGCCGAAACCGCTCGTCGCTTTCTATCATTGCTTTCAGAACTTTCTGTACGTAGAGGTTATCTTCCACAAGAACGGTATTTATCACGTGTTTTTGTCCTCCTTGGGTAAATCGATTATCAATGCAAAATGAGGTCTATGCGAAACGTGCATTTCTCCGCCTGCATTTTCAACTGTCTGACGCAAGGACGTAAGCCCACCGCCTTCTTTTATCTCGTCTTTCGGCTTCTCTCCGTCGTTTGTGATACTCACCGTATAAAAATTATCCCGGTTTGTGATTTTAACGTTGACCGCACTTCCTTTTGCGTGCTTTTTGCAGTTGGTAACACATTCTCGGCAGGCAAGAACGATTATTTTCTCCACCCTTGCACTCATGGGAATACTGCCGTCCAAAGTCAAAGATATCCCCATTGCCCCCGCTTGTTGCTCCGCCTCGTCGAACGTATCCCGAGCCGAGTTTCCTGTTCCTGCAAAATGCCACAAGGCGTGTTGCAGATTTTTCAGCTGATCTTCCACGTTGTCCGTTTCGCCCGTGTCTATCATTTGAGATATGGCAAGCAGATTTTCTCCGCTTTCGTTGTGAACCCGTATTTTCAAAGCCAACGTTTCCTGTTCGCGCACACGGTCGGAAAGACGGTCATACAGTTTCAATATCTCTTTTATCGTTACGTGGAGTTCTTCATTATCTTCTTTCAGTTTTGCGGTCGTTTCGTAGATCTCGGTCACGTCCTGCGCAGTTGTTTGCGTAAATCCGTTTAATTCTTCGCCTTGGAGAGATACCGTATTGAAACGCCATACCTTTCCATCGGGAAAACGGTACAGAGAACCGTCGAGTTTTTCTACGCCGCTCTCTGCGCTCGGTTGTTCAAGCGAAGAAAGAAGCTCCCAAAGCATTTGCGGATAACTGCCGATAAGAGCGGAAGTCAGTTTGCTCATTGCAACGTTTATGAGAATAATTCTACCGCTTTTGTCGGCAAAGCATATCCCCGAAGCAAGGTTGTCAAGCGTTTCTTTGACCGACGCAGACGACAACTGCTTTTTGTTTCGTCCGTATTCCGTTGCGATAGCAAGAACGTCGTAACACAGCACGATAACCGCTATGATAAGCAGCCACACCCAAGCAACGGAAAGCGGATATATTTCAGGCTTTGTCGCAGAAGCCATGACGTAAGCGGTAAATCCCGTAAAAATCAAGAAAAGTACGGTATTTACAATACTTCGCCACAACCGCGCGTGCGTTAAAAACTGAAAAAGCAATACCGCCAAAAGCCCCACCGTTACAAAAAACAATGCTCCGCCTAACAGATTCCGCTCCGCTATTGGTAACAAAGTGAAAATCGTCATCTTGCACCTCCCGTGAGCGGAAGGCAAAGTTCCGTTTCGCCGTCCTCTGTATCAACAACCGTTTGCGGATACGCTTTTAACAAGCTTTCCGTCTGTATTTCGCAATCGAGCGTGATCGTAATACGAAGATCTCCTTTGATTTCAGATACGTTAGCCACGATATATCTTGCTTTTTCAAGGGCTGTTTCCATAACTTCTTCAAAGAAGTCGTAAGCAAGCGTAAGAATATCTCCCGATACGTATTCTTTTCCTGTTTTTACAGAGTACGTACCTTTTATTCCGTATAGTTCGAGCGCACGGTAAGATTCCGCAAATGCGTTCGTCAATTTGCTTTCGGGAAGTGACGGCGTATAATCTGTAAGAAGAACAAAGTCTTTTCTGCGTTTAATAAAACTGCCAAGCACTACGATCCGAGCGAGAATACGGCGTTTTTCTTCTTCACTTTGCGTATTGCGATAGTCTTCTGCGAGCTTTTCTATTCCGTTTATCTGGCGCTGCGTTTTGCTCTGCAAAAGGTCGTATAAGCGGTTTTGTTCTTCTACGATTTTGTGTTCTTCTTCTATTTTGTAATTTTGCTCCAAAATGCTTTTGCGGTCTTTGAGTTCTTCCTGCGTTTCTTTCAATTCGCTCTGCAACGAAAGCAACTCGGAAATATCTTCCGTCCATACGGCTCTGCCGCCGCTGATCGGCATATTATGTATGAGCTTGCCATCATTCAATACGATAGGAGAAGCTTCCGCTTTTTCGAGGATTTCACGGGAGATCGGCTCTGCGTTTTCGGCGCTGTATTGCACAACGTAGTCGTTATCGGTAATCTGTACGGAAAGATCACGCGACGCACGGAACATATCCGCATATCTTGTATTGGACTGAATCAGTCCGCTTTGAATACAGCTTTCAAAGAACACGGTAAACGCCATGCTCTCAAATATAGCCAAATCCCAACCGACTACTCTTGCAAACGGTATGCGCAATGCGTACAACACAACGGATACGCCTGTTAGCAGGAATGAAACCACCGGTATCCATAATACCCATCTTTTTTTCGGCAATTTGCTCTTGAAAAACATAACCGAAAGTGCGGCAATACCGCAAGATACGCCCCAAAACACGGTCAAAAAATAGCCCCAACCATATTTGTATGCTTCCTCCGTCCATATAACCGCGTCGTCGGGGAAACGGAATACACATTGATGAAGGTCGTTGGTCAAAACAAGCGCGAGAAGAAGAACGGCGGGGACAAGCAAAAGCAATGTCGTTTTCGGCAGTCTGTATCCTTCGTGTTTTCCAATAGAGAGTGCAACAAACAGAGCTAACGTGGGAATGAACAACATCGGCAAATAATAGGCATACCAAAAATAACGGATAGCCGTTTCGCTTGTAATAAAATAGAATTTGAACGCTCGGAGCATCATCCACAAAACCATAAGGATCGCAGATAAGCAAAGGAACTTCCTTGCCTGTATTTGCATGACTCGCCGATACACCGAAAAGCCCCAGGCTGAAAACAACCCAAGATATATAAGCGTTCTCACAACGTTAAGGATCTTGTCCTCGATAACGGGAATTTCGCACAGACGTGTCACCACACGGCAAATGACAGCAACGGCAATTAACGCCGTTACAATGAGTATGGCATAGATCGTTTTTTTGAACTGTTTTGTCATACTGCTTTCTGTCACCCCCCGATTCCATACCAACCAAGAATAAAGTATATAGCCGACGTTTGAAAAAAATCTATTCGGCTTTTCCCATAAATTACCTATTATATTATACCTTTTTTCTCGCCTTTTGTCAAGATAGCGGCATATTCATGACAATGTGACACCCCCAGACCACCAAAGGGCAAGAGTTGCCACTTAGTATTGTTGGGATAACTCTTAATGCTGTCGCTGTAGATAAAATCAAAGAACACACGTCAGTTCATGCGGAAGAGGCATATTGCGGAGTGCAACTTTGCTCGAAATTCTTTTTCTTTGTCTTCAGCAGGTCAGTATTTGGTTTTCGATAGTTCGGATCTGTCCAAAATGCCTTTGCATCTATGGTTTTGTAAATAATTTTTGAACGGGAAGGATTTTTGAAAGGCCTCGGAAAGTGTGTGGCGGTTTGAATCTGTCCACAGTTTCTGTGCTGCGGTGAATCTATCTCAAAAAATGCATTTCGCCGGTTCGAATCCGGCTACAGACCGGAAAAGCCCGAAATGCATCTACAAAATTTCGAAAAACTTCAGAGTCAGAAAATAGCCCCAATCCGCTTTGACGGATTGGGGCAGGAGAAATCTCTCGAAATCTCCGTTTTTCGGCACTTTGACTCGCCAAAGTGCTGTTTTTATCGTGCCTGCATCTAAATCAGACACTCAACATGGTACGAGTTTCATAACTGATTTCACCGTCGTGTGAGAAGCAAAAAAACAGCAGTGACGACACCCGAAATTGGGAGCCGGCACTGCCGGTGTCCCATAACTGCGTTTTAGATGCCGGCGTTTGCCGTCCTCATGATAATACTATTTAGATGCACGTAGGGTACACTAACCCCTTGGCGATGATGGGCGTTGCACTTGACCGCTGTCTTCCAGGGTGCAACTCCATGCTTGAAAACGAAACTATGTAATTATTTATTGATTATACCATGTTCTTCTAACAATTCAACAAGTTCATTGCTCAAAATATAGGTTTCACCGCTATATAAAAAGTACCAGTTATCATTGAATTTATAAGGGCCGGATATATCAATTTTGATGCGAGGGTCATCTTCTAAACACATTTGGAAAGATGTGTATTTTTCATAATTTATAGCAGAAACAGTTACGTCGCTTTTTCTCATTACGGATGAAAGAGAAATCTCTATATCTGTATCTTTTATTGTAAACATTTTACTTTGTATGTCATAATCAGACCTGACATAAAGACCTTTATTATACAATGATGACTCTTCGTTATCGCAGAAAATAAATATTGGATTTTCTTCGTCAAAAGTATAGTAATACATATCGGGAAAGAACGGAAATTGGGAATACCAACCGAGTTCAACCACCGTATCGTCCGCCGTTGTACGAACTTCAAAATAATCATCGGTACGATAATATCTGTTATCGCCATATAACAAATTATGATTATCATCATATGAAAGTTTGCTCATATCACCCTTAAAACGATCAATAATTGCACATGAAGTCAAGGAAAACAGAAGCAAAAATGACAGGACTAAGCAAATTAGTTTTTTCATTTTGCAATCTCCTTTGCTGTGTTGATTGAGGCGACACCGCCTCTCGTGTCTTTATTATACCACAATTTTGTAAACAATTCAAGTGGAGTAGTCCGAATCTGTCCAAAGCGTTGTTGCATCTACAGCTTTGTAAATATTTTTTGAACGGGAAGGTTTTTTGCATGGCTTCGGAAATCGTGCGGCGGTTCGAATCTGTCCACGGATTTGCTTCTGTGGGGAATCTATATCAAAAAATGCATTTCGCCGGTTCGAATCTGTCTACAGACCCGAAATGCCCGAAATGCATCTACAAAATTCTGAAAAACTTTAGAGTCGAAAAAAGCGGAGAAATCTCTCGAAATCTCCGCTTTTCTCGTTTTTTCGTGCCTGCATCTAAATCAGACATGCGTCATGGCTGGGATGGCCGGATTCGGACCGACGAATGCGGGAGTCAAAGTCCCGTGCCTTACCGCTTGGCTACATCCCACTAACTTCTTGATTATATCACATCAACCCGTGCTGTGTCAAGTAATTTATTCAAAATATATATGTATTGTTGTACACATTTAGTGTAAAATAGTCATTGACATTATTTTATCAATGTGATAAAATACCACCGTATCACAAAGATATCAAACTTTTGAATTCCGGAGCATTGATATATGTATGAACTTATGCTTGATACAGCAAATCTTGAGGAGCTTACAAAGGGGATAAATGACTGGCCTGTGGTCGGCGTGACCAGCAATCCCAGCATACTTAAGCGCGAAGGCGATATAGACGTATACGCCCGCCTTGCGGCTATAAAAGCACTGTGCGGCAACCGCCGCAGTCTGCATGTTCAGGTGGTTTCCGAAACCACGGACGACATTGTGGACGAGGCACATTATATTCTCCGCCGTCTCGGCAGCGATGTTTTCATAAAGATTCCTGTCAGCGCCGAAGGACTTCCCGCAATAAAACGTCTGGCGGCGGAGGGAGTCAATATAACCGCCACGGCCATTTATTCTGCACTTCAGGGAATTTTGGCGGTGCTCGCGGGGGCAAAATACATAGCGGTTTATTATAACCGCATGGAAAACAACTGCACCGACCCCAACATGGTCATACGAGAAATACGCAGCTTCATCGACAATTCTCACAGCGACGCAAAAATTCTTGCTGCCAGCTTCAAGAATGTGTCGCAGGTCATGGAGGCTTACACTAACGGTGCGCAGAGCGTGACCGTAAATCCGTCCGTAATTCATGCGGGACTCGGCATGGCCAGCATTGGCGATGCGGTTCGTAGCTTTGCAAACGACTTCTATGAGGTTCACGGGGTCGGTCAGACCATGAAAACCATCGGCGAGCAGAATAAATAATACCAAGCCCCCGGGTGTCCGGGGGCTTTTTGTGCTGTGTCGCGGTCGGTGGGGAACTACAGCTAAGAGTATTATCGAACGTTTTGCCGGAGTATCTATTTACATAGAACAGAATATCAAGCGGGCCGATACATCCGGCGACATATTCGTCCTCATTCGGTCAGACAGTGTATAGCACAGCCGGCAGCCTTGGCGGCGCATGAGGCAAACAACAAAATTACGACGGCAAATATTAATATGCGCTGAATCATTCTGTTGCCCGCTCTTCACGGCCAACAGGTCGTCTCGACTGCAGAAAACAGAAATAATCTGCGCATGCTGACGGAAAGAAAAGCTTTGCAACTTTTTTACTATAAGTAGGATACCATATGCAGCTGATTTTGTCAATTACACCTTTTTACACCAGGAGCTGGTTCGTATTCCAGGCCTGACATAGAAAAATGCCTGCCGCCAAAGCGACAGGCATTCATGTTATTTAAGTGTGAAATTAAAGTCTCAAGGCCTGCTCAGCGTGCCTCAGTCCTTCTTCTTTTTCACAATGATTGCTGCTGCGGGAATGATGCAGGCCACAAGACCCAGTGCAACCGCCGAGCCGCAACCGCTCTTTTCACTCTTGCCTGCGGTCGTGGTATCCTTAGGTGCGGCGGTGGTAGTGTCCTTGGGGGCTGTGGTGGAGTCATCGGGGGCAGGTGTTGTAGTGTCCTTGGGAGCAGGAGTGGTAGTGTCCTTGGGTGCCGCAGTTGTGGTGTCGGCGGGGGTGGTTTCAAGTGCGGCGGCATATGCAGCCTTGCGGTCAGAGATTATCTTTTTACCTGCATCGGACAGCGGAGCGACCACAATGCTGTCATAATCCGCGTTGCCGCTACCCTGATCACCGACATACAGCACGTCGTTGACTACTGCAAGATATACGTAGGAATTGGCGCCGTCGTGACACTCAATAGTGGACACCGGCTGCAGGGTGACTTTGTCAAACACGTTGACGCAGGTGGGGCCGGACTGTGTGGAGACGAATATGTAATCCTCCCACAGTGCAACTGCGTAGCCTTTTTTGCACGCGGCTGAGTTGAGCAGTGTCATACCGTCAGACGACAGCACGTACACTCCGGAGTCGCTTGTAGTGGTGGCACCGATATAGATCGTTCCGTCGGTGTCAACATCGAGGTACTGTGCCGTTGTCATGGAGTGAACGTTTTTAAGATCGACAAAGCCGCCGGTCCCGAATGAGGTGTCCAGCTTGGGCGCCTTGACGTCGGTGACATCGAAGCGATACAGCCGTGACCAATCATAATTGATAACCATGTACATGTAGTATTTGCCGTCGAGTTTTACGACTTCAACGCCGTTGACACCCAGCTTGGTGCCGTTTTGGTCACCGGGGGTACCGTCAGTGATAGCGTTGTAAAAGCCCATCTCGGTCAGCTCACCCTTATCCGAATAGGACAGAATGGCGTAGTCAACAGAACCGTAGTTGGGATAATAGGCCTCGCCCACATATACATAACCGCGGTCGTCAACGGCGATCCCCTTGGGGTAGCCGCGTCCGCCCTCAGTCTGTTCATGGACATAGCAGGCAACCGGAAGTGCTGTTTCAAGATCGATGACGTTCATTGCAGCGGTGCTGTTCGGGTTCAGAAAAACGCCGAAGGCAAAACGCCCGTCGGGAGATACAGCAAAGCCGCGCATACAGTACTGACCGTCCTCAAGCAGTGAATCGGAGGTTTCAACATAGCTGTTCATTATGTCGACCAGCGACTCCAGCTTGATATTGTTCCAGTCTATGCTTACCGCGGAGGCAGGCAGATACAGGCAGGACATCATAACCGTGGCGATGAACACCGCGCATAGCACACGAATGAGTTTTTTCATATTTACACCTCACAAAATTATTTTGTATCCTAATAATAGCATATTCCGCAGCTGATTTCAAGGGGTTATTGTTAATTATTACAAAAAATCGGTTGAGATCGTGAGCATTTTTGATTATAAAATGTTATAATTAAATATCTTAAAATATGAAAAAAACAGCGGTTGTGTGCGTCATAGTATATGAAACCGGTTTTGTCAGGAGATTTCAACATGGATCAAAAGCAGCTGTCATGTCTTATGGCGGATGTCCGCCGTGGCAACGCAGATGCGTTCGCTGCAATATACAGTGATATGAGGGTACCTGTATTTACGGTAATATACCGTATTGTGGGGTGCCGCGAGGAGGCGGAGGACGTCATGCAGGAGGTGTTTCTGCGGTTGTTCCGTGCGCCGCCGTGCGATGAGGTCAGAGATCTGCGCTGTTACATATTCCGCATGGCTCATAATGCCGCCGCCGACCTTCTGAGACGTTGTGGGTACCGCCGGCATGACCCGCTGGATGATGATATAATTGCTCCGGGAGAGGATATTGCTGTCCGCATGGACATCGAAGCCGCGCTCGCAGCTCTGGAGTATGACGAGCGCAGGGCAGTTGTGCTGCACGTCAACGCCGGATTGACACTTGCTCAGACTGCGTCCGTTATGGAGCGGAATATTTCATCGGTGTACCGAAGCTATCGCAGTGCGATAAAAAAGCTACGGCAGAAGCTGGGCTGATTTTTTGGATTTTGAAAGGAATTATTATATGAAAAGAATTCTATGTGTTATTATTGCGGTTATGCTGTTGTCCGGCTGTGCGATGACAGTCGCGGCACATGACAAATACTCAACGATGTATGACCTGTGGCAGAGCTGGGCAGCTTCGGCGGATGCCGACTTTTATCCTGACGGTGTGTGCGGCGTCTGGTCGACATATGGCGACGGGAGTCATCTAACTGTCATGGTGACTGATGATGCCCGCGGCAGGGCGGCGCGCGACGCCATACTTGAACAGGTGTCAGACCATTCTACACTTGATTTCGTCACCGGTAAATACACATTCCACGAGCTGTGGCAGGTAAATTCGGCTGTATATGAGCTTGCGGACAAAATCGGAATTAAAGATTGCGGTATTTGCTGGTGGGCGGTATCGGAAACACGAAACCGCGTTGAGGTCGGGGTGTTTTTCGACGCACCCGGCGCATCGGAATTTGCCGAAATGCTTGAGGGCCGCTTCGGCGACATGGTGACAGTCGAGGAGAGCGAATATGTTGTAGAAGAATACTCGTATACGTATACAGACGGCAAAAGCTACGTTATCGACGGGGACGGCTATAAGTTTCCGATCGGGACAACGAGACCGGTGATGCCGGGTAAGGGTATGAACGGCATTACTACTGCAAATAACAGCGGCGAAAGCCGGTGGCATTGGTATTATTGCTTAGTTCCGCTCCTTGTGCTGTTGCTCGGAGCTGCAGGGTTTTTCCTGCACTTGACGCGAAATTCGCAGAGAGGTGCACGCCGGGTAGTGGCTGTTATGTCGGGCGGCGAGGTGACGGTGCCGGCTCCGGTATCGGTCGAGGAAAAGATACGGAGTGCTGTTGTTGAGCCGTCAGGCAAGTGTGACAGCGAGATCTTGAGTCACGTAAGGTCGTAAGAGGTCATATTGAAGTGCAACCGAGCGTAAATCGTATTAAAGCTCATGCGCTGCTGTGTATTTTTCTGACTGCCTCCGGTAAAGGCGGG
>ENA-ORSL01001703-ORSL01001703.1-human-gut-metagenome-genome-assembly--contig:-NODE-1703-length-17787-cov-2.300305_pt1 | contig 17787 bp, 12 predicted proteins | sample MGYA00242190_ERZ509157 | MGnify/ENA primary metagenome ERZ509157 (study PRJEB26280, sample SAMEA2338664) | human gut metagenome | biome: human gut; feature: human-associated habitat; material: faeces...
GCCGACAAAACGGATCGTGCCGGTCGCGCCAGTCGCCGCAATCACCGCGCCGTACTCCACGCCGTCGACCTTGATCGCAAATTCCGTGATGGACGCGAACGTCTGGCTTACGACCTTGATGCGGTAGGTCTGCTTCGTGACGCCGTCCTCGGCAGTTACGACAACCTCCGTCCAGTCGTGCAGGTCGACGTTGCTCTTGCCCGTCACATCGATGCTCGCCGTCGCCTTGTACGAGATATCCGCCTTGAAGCGGAGCTTCGTTGTGTCGACGCCGGGGACGATGGTAATCAGAATGTCGGTCGTGCCATCCTCGTTCTTCGTGATCTGCATGTCCTCCATGTCCTTGTCGGCCATGTCCTCATTCTGAATCTGGATGGTGTCGGTGAAGAGCGTCGTGCCCTTGCCCTTGACGCTTGCGTCATACTTCGGCGTGACGTAATAGGTCTGCCGCGAGCTGCCGTCCTCTGCCTGTACAGTGAACGCCGTCGGCGTACCCTCTACAAACGTAACCGGGAAGGCAGGCGCAATCAGCTGCGCGCCCTCAGATACCTCCACAACCGGCGTCAGCTTTTCCAGCGGCATACCGTCTGGCACCTTGATCGTGATTTCGCGGTTGGAAATCCCGCCGTCTTGCCCCTCCAGCGTGAACTTCGTGATCGCGCACTCCTTACTCAGCGCGCGGGAGAAGTCCTGCTGATGGTAGTACAGCGAGTACGGGAAGCCCGCGCCGCCGTGTTCGAAGAAGCCGAGATACCATTGCAGGGCGTACATGCTCTGGTAGGTCGCCATTTCGTTGTAGCCGTTGCTGTCATGACCGAAGCCTGTTTCATTCGAGCAGAGGAACCGGTTCAGCCACGAGTACAAAACGCCCTGCTTGTTCGCCGCGTCGGAGAAGTTGGGGTCGTAGCCGACGTCCACGCCCATCACGCACATGGCGCAGATGACCTGCGCGGCGGATTCGCTGTTTGTCGTGCCCCAGCTGTAGAAGCTGTAGTCATTGCCCATCGGCTCAACGCTGGAGGCGGACTTGTAGCCTAGGATGATGTCATAGCCCTCTTGCAGCTTTGCCTTGACCTGCGTGCCGTAGGTTGGGTCGTTGATGTACGGATATAGGCTCTGCATCAGCATGGCAACCATGTCGATGCCCCAGCCGTCCGAGCCGTATGGATGGTCGAGAATGACCTTCAAAAGATTTTCGCGCGTCCACTTGGCATCCTTGGGTACGGTGTAATTGCCCATGTCCAGCGCAATCAGCGCAAAGATCGGTCCGTTGATGGTGTAGCTGCCGTTATACTTGTAAAGCTCCTCCACCAGATTGTGGACAACCTTTCCGCTTGCATCCTTGAACGACTCTCCGTCGCCGTAGGCATCTAACTTGCTGGCGTCGATGCCGAGCGCGGTGAGCATCATGATGATGCGTCCGTAGTCGGTCATTTTGTTGGGCGCAAGCTCTGCCACCTGATCGTAGATATCGAGGTTATACGGCAGCTTGTCTCCTGGCGTGACGGGCTTGCCGGTGCGTTCGGCAAAGCCGAGGTTCATCAGCACCCAGTCGTCAAAGACCACGCGCCCGTCATGATCCGCGCCCGCCTGCGTCGTTTTATAGGACGCAAGGATATTATTCCGGATGCGGTAGAGCTTGTCCTTTTCCGGAGGATCGGTCGGCTTGTCCGCGACCTTGACCGTTACGGTGTAGACCTGCTGGCTCTTGTTCTGCGCCGTGACCGTGTACTGCACGGGATTTGTAAAATTCTGCACGGTATCCGACTGCGGCGAGACCGTCGCAAACGGAGAAACCTCGATGCTGGGCTTCAGCGCCGTCACATCCGTACCAAACGGCACGTTCAGGGTGATGTTCGTTCCGGAAATCATCGCGGAGATCGAGCCGTAGCTGAACGACAGGATGCTCTTTCCCGTCGCAGCGGGTGTTTCCGTAATTGTTACGCGATAGTCCTTCGTCGTATTGTCGTCCTCTGCCGTGACGCGATAGGTCAGCGGCTGACCGAAGGTCAATGTGGAAGGACCGGTAACCTTTGCAAACTCCGAGACCTCAATGACCGGCGTCTGCGCATTCAGCGCCGTTCCGTAGGGAACCTCAATGGTAATCGTGCGGTTCTCCTGGTCAATCACGCCCATCGCGTGACCGATGGAGTAGCTAAGAATGTCGCATTCGCTGGACCGATTGGCGGTGACAGTAACCGTGTAGTCCGTCTCCAGCTGATACTGCTCGTTGGTCACGCGCAGCTGCCGGGGCTGCGAGAAATCGTAGGTCTCGTCCGGCGAGATTACTTCCCACGTGCTTCCGTTCAGGATGCTGACGGTTTTGCCCATATGGGTAATCACGGGCTTGAGCTTCGTCAGATCTGTATTGACCGGCAGGTTCAGCGTGATCGTGTTCTGCTTCGTTGCATCCTCGGCATTGGTGATTGTGCCGTAGCGGTATTTGCCCGCCTTAGCATCGTAGACGCCGAACGAGGTAATGTCGTTATACGGATTGCCGATATCGATTTGGACTGTCCAGTCCTGCCCGAGATCCGTGTAAACGCCGCCCTTGGTGTCCCTCTGTCCGTTATACAGAATGCCGGTTACCGGGCAGTACGGCGTGACGCGATACACCAGCCGATCGCTGCCGGAGGAAAGAGCGCCGCTTTTCAGCTCGGCGTAGGTGTCTCCGTTGGTTTCAATGACCGGGGTCTCACTGGTCCAGCTCTGTCCCGCAGGTTTGCGCAGACGAATGGTATGCGTCTGCGTGTCAATGCGCGCCTTGGAGCCCGCAATCTCAAACGCAGTGATGTCCGGAGAATCAATTCTGGTGTTTTCTACATAGTCCAGAATCTCATCCATGACGACATTGACATATTCTGTTGCCTGCGTGACATCCAGACTATTACCCGCCACGCAGTCCAAGAATAAATCTGGCGAACTAACATCACTAGCCCCAATTTTTGTAGTGTTTTTAGCTAAAAGAAAAGCAAGTTGTGGATGATAACCTCCAATTTTTACAGAAGATTGCGCCTGAATATATTTATAGAGTTCTTCTTGCTTTTGAATGTTACTTAAATATTGCGAGAATAATGTTTTAATTTGCGCCTGTTCATCAAGGGGGTAAACTTTCTCAAAATATCCTTCTGCGCGGCGTTCCTCTTCACTTGTATTTCCAAATTGTGCAGCTTTTGCCGGAATGATGTAAAAGACGGACTGATGCAATTTTACATTTCCCGGAACTGTGTCTAAAAGGTTTGTGGAGTTTTTGTTAATACCTTTTCTATAATATACCTGAGTTTGCTGAAATCCATAATAATTCAGCGACGTTCCTTCGCTACTCAAACTATCATAAATGTACTCAGATTTTTCAGGTGAAATTGCTGATCCCCGTAACGTTAGATTATAATTTGAGTTTACTTTCCAATCATGTCCCTTTGGAAACGATAGCGTAAAAAAATTACCACTAAGAGAATGCTGCGAGAACAACCCAGCAGAAGTGGCGTTTGAAACGCAGCTACTGCTTACTGTATCATAAAGCCTATAGCCTGTTTGAACGTATTCAGTTGTTTCAGCATTTAGTAATTTAAGTGAACTCTTTTGCGTCCAATACCTTCCATTTCCGGACTCTGAAGGTGAAACCGCTGCGAAACTTGATAATGGCAGCATGGCGACACATAGTGTTATTATTAACAGTTTTATTGTCCATTTTACCGGAGCTTTATTATGGTTCACAATTGATCCCCTTTCTAAAGAGCTTTTGGCGTGGCAGACATTTTTCAGCCTGCCACGCCGGTCAAGCTAATTAGATGTCAAACATAGAATATCCAAAGTCCATGCCATATGCTGCTGTGTAATACCAGTCGATATACATACCGTCAAAAACGCTATAGTTCTTTGCACCAACATTGGGCAGAGAGCTTTCAATATCGTCCGGTGCAGTTCGAACAGTATACATCCAGCCACTTCCCGAGCCGCAGTCAAACTCGCCAATCATGTTACCAGTCGGACCCATTCTTTCAACATAGTTGTTCCCTGCGCCTTCTTGGGATAAACTATTCTGGGCTAGGAACTGCTCCAGCACATCCATAACTGTGGCGTCTGCATCAATATCGCTCAGCGTGACATAAGATGTTTCGCTAAAGATACGTCTACCAGATCCCACCTGTGTTGGCGCATTCGGCATGTTGTGTGCAGCCAATGCTGCTGCCGCCGCGGTTAAGTTGCTACATTCGGTCGGGGAGAGATCGCTGCCACTACCAAATCCGTTTGTCTCGTAGTCATAGTAGTTGGTGCTACCATTTAACCATTCGTTGACAAGATAGGTTCGAATTGCGATTTTGACAGTTACGGTGCTATCTTCAATATGAGCCGCAACACTATATTCTCTGCTTAGCTCACCGTCTTCGACAAGCAACATTTTTGTGCCGCTGGAAAAATCCACACCATAGAATGTATGACCATCAGCAGATGTGCTAGTCGCTGCATCAGTGCCGTTAGCGTTTGTCAGAGTCAAATCTGCCTCATCACTTACAGGATTAACCACAACCGTCGCATTGGTTAAGACTGTTTCGGCGGTACCGCTAGGAAGCGCTGCAACATAGTTATATCTGGTAACGCCGCCAACCGTTGTTGTGTCATATTCCGCAGGAGTTCCGGCAACTGTCAGGCTGGTCAGTTCAACACTGGCCACATCCGGCGTTGTTACATAGAGTGCGCAAGTAACAGTTTTCTGCGTACCCGCATCATTCCAAGATACCGTGAAGAGTTGTTCGCCTGCGGTAAGATCTACTTGCATCGTCGCAGATTCGTTAACGCCTGCGCTGCAAGTTTTTGTGCCCATAGTAACAATAATATCGCCAATGACGCTTGTACGATTGGAGAAGGCAAAAGTCAATTTTCTCCCCGTAAGGCTATTGGCAGCACCAGGCATTGTAAGATTATAGCGAACACGTCCCTGCATTGCTCCAACGGCTTCTACCGTAGAATTCGCCCAATCCACAGTGATGTTCTTGATTGGAGCAAAGCTGGGATTAGTGCTGGGATCAAATGCTGCCGTTGCTATCGTGGACTCAGAAGATACCATTTCCATTTCTGCAATGTCCTCGTTCTGTGTTTCAACAAGCGAGACATCGACCATCATGTTGTTGATCTGCACCTTCTCATTGGAAGATGCAAATGCAGTCGTGCCAAGGCCTAAGGCCATGACAACTGCCAACAGCAGCGCTACGAGTTTTTTCGTTTTCATCTTGTTACCTTCCTTCTCAAAATATTTATTCAACTCGGATTATTCCGAGCGGAATACAAGAACATTTTTTGCAATTTCAATTTTGACTTTGACTGCTTTTGCTGGTTGCAGTCAAGTCGCCGTGAATGCACTCAAGGTTTTATTCGAGTGGATATTGCGTTTGAGAACATATATATTTGTTCATCCATGTGTCTGGTTCAAATCTTTCGATTTGCGCGAAGACATAAGGATTCGCCTTACTCCGCGCGGATGGCTTCGAGGGGGGAGATGCGCATTGCGCCGATTGCGGGAGCAAGCGCGGACAGCAGCGCCACAATGCCGGAGAAGCCTAAACCCACCACGACCAGCCAGACCGGAATGATGCTGCGCACATCCATGTCGGAGAACAGCACCGGGATCAGCTCGCGCATGCCGAAGCTCAGCCCCATGCCGAAAAGTCCGCCCGCAATACCGACCAGCAGCGCCTCGACCATGAACATGAACATGATATCGGTCATTTCGCTGCCCAGCACCTTGAGAACGCCGATCTCTTTTCGCCGCTCGTTGATGGACATCATCATCGTGTTTGCAATGCAGATCGCGGACACGAGCATCGACACCGCGCCGATTGCCGCGAGCATGCCCTGAATCTGGTTCGACTGCTTTTTGACGCTTTCGAGCATATCGTTCAGGCTGTAGGTGTTGAAGCCCGCGTCGCGGATGACCTTCGCAATCGCCTGCACGTCGTCGCCCTCCGCCGCTTTTACCCACACCAGATCGTAGGTTTTCTGCCCGCCGGTGTCTTCCAGCGACCGCTGCGGGATGAACGCGCTGTTCGCGCTGATCCATTCTTCAAGCCTCGTTTTGTCCAAAAAGCCGCTCGTCGCGTAGGTGTAGTTCTGCGCGGAGCAAAGACCGGAAATTTTAAGCCGGTACATATTGCCCGCGGACACCGCGCGTCCGTCCGCGCCCTCCTGATACTCGCCCGAGAGGTTCGAGTAGTCGAAGGTCAGCTTGATCGTCGAATGAAGAAGATCGACCTTCGGCGTGCCGTCGGCGTTCAGCGCAAACTCCCAGTCCTTGTCGGGGTCTGCGAACGACCCCGCCATATCGTCGGTGAACATGAGCTCGGGTCTTAAATGCGTGCCCGCGCCGGGCGCTTCGCCCTCTACGGGGTAGATGAGGAAGCTCTCCGCCGTGGAAAGGTCAATGCCGTAGAGCTTCGCCGAGCCAATATAAGACCCGGATTGTAGCCATGCCGTCGCCTGCACGACCGGCGTCACCGCCTCCACGCCGTTGAGGCTTTTGAACGCATCGACCGCCTTGTCGTTGAGAAGCGCGGTGCGGCCGCCGGTAGAGTCGCTCGGCGGGGTCACATCGATCTTCGTCAGGCTTCCCATCGCCTCGATGTTTTCCCGGTATGCCGCCTCGTAGCCGAGACCGACCGAGATGAGAACGACGATGCACATCACGCCGATTGCCATCGAAAGCGCCGTGAGAATCGTCCGCGCCTTGCGGCGGGAGAGATTGACAAGGCCCATGCGAAAGAAATCAAGAAATTTCATTACTTGCCTCGCCTCTTTTTGAGTGCAATGCCAAGCCCCGTGCCGCCGAGCGCCAGAATCGCCGCGCCGCCGCCGAGGATCGCGCCGGTGGAGAGCTTCTTCGGCTGCTCGATCGGTTCGCTCTGAATCTGGCCGTTCTGCTCCGGCTGCTGGACGACTGGCTGCTCCGCAACCGTGAAGCTGACCGGCACGGTTTCGGTGTAAATCTCGCCCTCGCTGTCTTCGTAGTGAACCAGCAGATTACCGCTGCACTTGCCTGCCGTCGTGCTGGAAACGAGGATGTCGGGGTTCAGTTTCGCTGCCGGCAGCACGTCGCCGCCGTAGTAGTCCTCGTACATCGAAAGCCCCTTGCCCTCGACATCAATGGACACGTTGTAGATCTTGCTTCTGCCCTTGTTGACGATGCTCAGGCTCATGGCAATCGGTTCTTCCGGCTTCGCGTCGGAGTCATAGATGGTCGGCTCGCCAACCTCGACGCGCACCGGCTGCTTGACGATGAGCGGCAGCGTCTGCGAGGCAGACGCCTGCGTGACCTCCCAGTTCTCATAGTTCAGCGTGACGGAGAAGTTCGTGGGTCCTTCGGACGCTTCGTTCGCGACGGTAATTTTATAGCTGATGTCGGCAGACTTGCCGGACTTGATCACATCGACGTATTTGGTGTCCGTTTCGCCCATCGTAAACAGCAGCACCTTCGTATCAATAGACGCCCCGATGCGCACCTTGCGCGCGTTGACCTTTTTGTCGTCGTTGCGGATGGTCATGGAGAGAATCGCCTCGTCGCCCGCAAAGAGCTGGTTGACCGGCTGCCCGTCCACCGTCAGGCTGTAGCTTTCAATGTGGACAGGAGGCGCGGACGCAGTATTCGGCTCTTCGTAGCCATAGACGATATACACAAAGCTCGTGACCTCGCAGGTCCTCTGCGTGCCGTTTTCCCGGTAGGTGCATTCAAATGTGACCGGCTTGTTGCCCTGCGTCGCGTAGGGCGAGAGCTGGAAGTCGAACTCGACCATGACCGTGTCGCCCGGCGCCATGTCGGGGATGGTCTGCCCGTAGTTCGTCTGCTCGACCACGAATGGGCATTCGTTGAGGTTCGAGGAAACCTTCGGGGTAATCGTAATTTCCGTCAGGTTCTTGCCGCGGTTGACAAGCGGCAGGGGAAACTTGATGCGCTGCCCACTGTTGCCGCGCGGCGCTGCGATGTGCTGCCCGTCTTCGTCAACCGAGACGGTTGTCAGCGCGCCGAGGTCGCTCGTCACGCCGGAGTTCGCGCCGTCCTCGGTGACATTTACATAGATCGTCACCGTGAACTTCACGTCCTCCTGAATGTCCGTGCCGTTCATCTCGTCGTAGCGCCAGACGGTCGCCCAGATCGTAAAGTCAATGGGATAGACGCCCTTTTTCGCCGTCTGCGAGACGGGGATGGAGTATTCCACGTCCGCGCGGCTGTTGTAGGTCATATCGTCCAGGTGGCGAACATAGCTGATGGAGGTAATATCGAACGGCCAGTTGCCGATGTCCTTGATGGTCGTCGGGATGGACGGCTCGATGGTGATGTTGCGCAGGAAATAGAGGTCGCTCGGCAGATACTCGCGGTTGACAACCAGCGGCATTAAAATCTCGGCGTTCTCGCCGGGCTTTGCCGTAGGCGCGGACACGCCTGCGTCCGCAATCAGGAGCGCGTGAACGTTGCTGGAGACGACCTTGTCATTGTCGTTCGGCTTTACCCCGGCGAACGCAGTTCCCGCCGAGCCGGAAGAAGCGGAACCGGAGCCGGTGCCTTCCAGCACCTCCACCTCTGCCGTGATGAGAACTTCCCGGTCATGCCGGTTATCGTTTGCGTCGTAGTAGTCCGCCGTCACCTTGAAGTAAAGGTTGTAGGTGCCAGCCAAAGCGCCGGAGGGAACCGGAATCTGAAAGGTCATGTCCAGCGCTTCATCATCCCCGATCGCGGCGACATACCAGTCATAGGAAGAAGCGAACATCTTGCATCTGGCAGAAAAGTCTGCCGTGGTAAACGGCCATCTGCGCGCCTCGGATAAAGACTCCGGCTCGCAGGCTTCTACGCGAAGATCCTGCAAAACGCCCTTTCCAATGCTGGTGCGCATCGGAAGGTTTACCTTCATCCAGTCTCCGGCGTATGCCGCAGGATGGTCGCGGTCTGCCTCGTCGCCGTCGAGCAGCAGAAAGTCGTCTCCGTCCATCTCGACCCAGCTCACATTCCGGCTGCCATACAGGAAGTCAGAATCGACTGCCAGCGCCATCTGGCACAGGCATGCCGCGGCAAGCAGCAGCAGAACCAGTATTCTGCACATTTTCTGAACTCTCATACTCTTTTATCTCCTCACGCTTTGGTTTGCTTCTTCACTGATAATTTTTCCGTCCAGCAGATGAATCGTCCGGTCGGTATACTGCGACATATCGGGGTCATGCGAGACGAGCATAAAAGTCGTGCCGCTGCTGCGAAACAGGCCGGTCAGCAGATCCATGATCTCCGCGCTTGTTTTGGTATCGAGGTTGCCGGTCAGCTCATCGGCAAAGACGATGGGCGGCTTTGTAATGAGCGCCCGCGCAATGCCGACTCTCTGCTGCTGACCGCCGGACAGCTCCGAGGGCTTATGCTCCGCATGGGAGACGATGCCGACCTGCTCCATGACGGCAAGCGCCTGCTTTCGGCGCTCTCGTTTTCCGATGCCGCGCAGCATGAGCGGCAGCTCCACGTTCTCGACCGCTGTGTACTGCGGCATCAGATTATAGCTCTGGAACACGAAGCCGATGTACTGCCGCCGAAAGCGGATGCGCGCACTCTCGCTCATGTTCTCAATGTGCTTGTCCAGAATGACGATCTCGCCGCCGGACGGCTTTTCAAGACCAGCCAGCATATTGAGCATCGTCGATTTACCGGAGCCGCTTCGTCCGGAGATGCAGACGAACTCGCCGGGGCTGACCGTCAGGCTCACGCCGTCCAATGCGTGGATGTGCGAGTCTCCAACGACATATTCCTTGCGCACATCTTGCAGCCGGATAACCGGCGCGGCTTTGTTTTTCGTTTCTTCCATCTCTCATCCTCGTCTCAGCTTGCCTGCGGCATGGTGTAATTTTTCTGCTCTGCCACAAGCCCAAATTTCTCTTTCACGCGCTCGAGTTTCCGGCTCCACGGCGAGGCAAGCGCCCATAAAACCAAAAACGTGCAAACCCCGTGGCTCAGGTCAAAGAAGAAGCTCGACACATACGCCGCCGCGACCGTCTGCCATGTGATAGGGCGGATATAGCCCAGAATATAATAGAGGTTCATGATCCAGCCGTAGACGAAACCGGAAATCAAGCCCCAAACGCAAAGTGATAATGGCGCGCGTTCGGTCGTCCTGCGAAGAAGCGCTAATAAATCGCCGCGGCCGGTATCGGGAGGCAGGAGCTTATCCCATTTGGGACTTGTGAAGCGCGGCTTCGGGTGGCGAATGATATGCCCCACGGTTGGAAACAGCCCCGCGTTTTTCATAAGCCCGGTCAGAAACCCGAGCAGCCCCCAGGTAAACATTTGCCACGGCGTCCACGGTCCCTGCCCGAAGATGAAGTTGCTCACGAACGCGGTCAGTGCACCGGTTAAAAAGCCCGTCTCGGGACCAAACACGATGGCCGTGATCATAATGATCGCGCTGCACGGCTTGAAGTTCGGAAGCGGGACGATCGAAAAAACGGTCCGTCCCACGACCGCAATCGCGGACATCACGGCAATCGGCACAAGCTCGCGCGCCTGCGGCCGTCTGCGCTCAAAGACCAGAAAAAACGGAATCGCGCTCAGCGCCAGAAACAAAATGCCGAGCAGCCAGTCCGAATTGTTGGCGATAAAATTAAGAATGTTTTGATCTTCTCCGAAGCTGTTTGGCCGTCTGATCTCAAACACGCTGTAGGCGGCGAGAAGCGCCGGCAAAACAAGTAAAATGACAAGCGCTGCCCACCTCGTGCGGCGTCTGGCAAAAATTCGCTTCATCTGCCCGCCTCCCGGCAGTTCTGCACGACTTCCTCGCAGGTGATGGCGCTCGGGAACCAGCTGCCCGCAATGCGGTTTGCATCCGTTGTGTAGTAGCGGTTTCCGGAGAAAAACCGGTGCGGCTCGTCGGCGGAGATCACGCGCCCGTCAAACATCATGGCGCAGCGGTCCGCGAAGCAGGCGGCAAAGTCGAGGTCGTGCGTTACGGTTAAAATAGACACGCCGTCTGCGTTCAGCTTTTTTAAGATCGCGCCCAGCTCTGCCTTTGCATAGGCGTCCAGACCCTTCGTCGGCTCGTCGAGCAGAAGAACATCGGCATTCCGAAGCAATAATTTACAGAGTGCCGCCCGCTGCAACTCACCACCCGAGAGGTCGAACGGATGCCGGTCCAGCAGCCCAGTCAGCTCCAGCTTTTCCGCCCACGCGCGCGCATCCGCCTCGTTTCCAACCTCCAGGAGGTCAGACAGCACGTCGTCCTGCGTGAAAAGCGCCTGCGGCCGCTGCGGGAGCATGGCAAGGCGAAGATTTTTAGCCAGTCTGATTTTCCCGCGCTGCGGCTTTGCCGTGCCGATGAGGCAGGAAAGAAGCGTTGTCTTGCCCGCGCCGTTGCCGCCGAGCAGGCACAGATGCTCCTTTTTATATAGCTGCAATTCCGCGCCGCGCAAAATGTCCGGCTCTGTGGAGGCGTAGCGCATCCAGACCTCCTTGCAGGAAAGCACCGGCTTGTCCTCGCGTTCCGGCTCCTGTTTGACAGGTTCTTCTGCCTGCGGCTTTGCATCCTTGAGAATCGTTTTGAGGTATCCGCGTGCCTGCCGCACGCTCAGGGGAATGGGGTCCGCGCCAAGCTCGCCGCAGATGCGTACCGGCGCGGGAAGTCCATAATACAGGCGTTCCTTTTCCGTTTCCTGCGCCAATTGCGCGGCAATTTTTGCGGGTGCGCCGTCAATGCGGAGCGTTCCGCGGTCCATGACCAGCACCCGGTCGCAGACGGGAAAGACCGCGTCCAGCCGATGTTCGGTCAGCAGCACCGCAACGCCCAGCTCCCGGTTGATGCGCTCGACGGTGTCCAGTAAACTTCTTGCCGCGAGTGGGTCCAGCATACTCGTCGGCTCATCTAAAATGAGGAGTTTCGGGCTCATTGCCATCACGGACGCAAGGTTCAGCATCTGCTTCTGCCCGCCGGACAGTTCGCTCGTCTTCTTCCGGAACCATGTTTCCATTCCGAAAAACGCCGCCATCTCGGCAACCCTTCTTCGGATGACCTTCGTCGGAAGGGCGAGGTTTTCCAGTCCGAATGCCAGCTCGTGCCATACGAAATCCGTCACGATCTGATCCTCCGGATTCTGCTGGACATAGCCGATTTCGGTAAACGCCGCTTCGGCTCCTAATTCGTCGATGGGTGTATTCTGATAGAGAACCCGTCCTTCACGGCTGCCCGCCGGGCGCAGCTCCCGTTTTGCCTGTTTTAATAAGGTGGTCTTGCCGCAGCCCGAAGGACCGCAGAGGACCAGATATTCTCCCTCTGCCATCTCGAAGCTGACGTTTTGCAGCGTTCGCCGCGCGGCGTAGGGGTACGCGAAGCTCAATCCGTCAAACCGCAGCAGCGCCATGTCAGCTTCTCCTTCATTTCCAGAATTGAGGGGAATAACGCAAGAACAGCGAACGCGATATACAAAACCGCGCCGCTTACGCCGGTAAAGACCGCGTCCATGCGGGGGTAAAACTCCATCGTGCCGTGTCCGAAAACGCGCCCCAACACGCAGATGCCGGCAAGCGCCAGGATAAGCCCCAGCACAGCCGCGTCCCGGGTGTCGAAGACGAAAAGATGAAAGGTCGTGCGCCGCCGGACGCCGTAGCCGCGCGCTTTCATGGAGTCCGCTGTCTGTACGGCGTTTTCCATGCTCCACGTTAAAAGCGCCGATAAATTCCGGTTCGCCGCGTGGAGCCTTGGAAGAAGGCGCTTGTTTTCCGGCAGCAGCATTTTCTGCGCCGTGCGGATCTGCGCGCTGCGCTCCTGTAATCTCGGAATAAGTCCCAGCGTCATGGTGATAAGCAGCGCGGTATTGGGGGCAATCTGCCCGAACAGGAACAGGAATTTATCCGAGGTCATGACCGCCTGATAGCAGGTGAACCAGAAGATCACCGCGCTAAGCGACGCAGCGGAGACCAAGCCATAGCAGACGGCTTCCAAGGTAAACCACTGGTCAAAGAGCATACACAGCATCGTCACGCCCCGGTGGTTAAACAGCGGGTTTGCGATAGCAATGAGCAGAAACATGGGCAGAACGAAGCGGCTGGGCAAGCCCACGCTTCGCCAGCCGTTTAGCTGCGCGGAAAAACATACCGCGCCAACCAGAGAAAGCGCCGCCATCACGGGGTGAAAACACACCAGCGTCAGCGCAAGCACGGCTGCAAAATATAAAAAGCTGACTGCCGGGTGCAGACCCCCGAAAAAGCGCATTCTCATTCGTTTTCCTTCATCCATTCGTCCGACGCCATCCAGGTCTGCCCGAGGTCGCGTCCGAGGTTACAGGTATAGTTCCATTCGATCACGTCGCCGTTTTTGACCGCGTACTGTCCGCAGCCGTAGTTGGGGTACCAGTCGTTGACGCAGTACATCCAGCCGGACCACCTGCCACCGTCAAATTCGTAGAGGTTGTTGATGCCGTCTACATACTGCGCGCCGTTGGTGCCGCGGTAGGAGACATGGATTTTATAGGTGTCGCGGATGCGGCACAACACGTCGAAGACCGTGTCGCCCTCCTGAAATTCCACCTTCGTTTTGGCGAGAATCGTGCCGCTCGACGGAACGATGCCCGCCCACTGCGAGTCCAGATTCATGCCCTTGTCCACTGCCGTGTCGCAGCGGATGGAGATGAAAACCTTGTGTTCGCCCTCCTTCGGCGCTTCGTCCTCGGGATTCTTCTTGTCTTCCTTTTCCTTGGGCTGCTCCTGCGGGGTGTTCTCCTCCTGCGCGGGGGTATCGTCCTCGGCGGCGTCCTTTTTCTTCGCGGACTGCGCCTGCTGCGCGTCCTTTGCCGCCTGTTGGATGGGCGTGAGGTCTTCCTCGGCCGCCTCCTCCGACTGGCGGATGGTCTGGCTCATGCCGCTTTGCGTGCTGGAAGGACCGCTTGTCTCGGTTTGTAGCGTGACCTCCTCCTGCGCCTTGTCCGCGGCGAGACGCTCCTTTAACCACTGGAAAATGTTTTTGCTGCTGTCTGACTGCGTATCTTCCTCCACGACGTCCTTCTCGGAGACGAGATAGTCGATGGACAGCTCGCCGCCCGCGTTGGAGCTTCTCGCATTTGATCCAAAATAGCTCAAAGCCAGATAGCTGAGAGCGCCGATGCCGGCGACAATCGCCACAACAATCAGCGCAAGCAATGCCTTTTTCTTTTTCATATCACCAATTCCTATTCACGCGCGAAATAATTTCGCGTCGGTAGATTCTTCCCCCGAACACCGTGTTCCCAATGCGGCGTCCGGAGTCCTGATCGTGCGTCAGGGGGATGACGCATTGGCAGTTCTGGCTTCAGGGGGATGAAGCCTGGCTATGTGCGAATCCGCGCCATGCGGACTGCATCCATTATGATTGTGCGCCGTCTCTTCGCTTTTCCCGCCGCGCTTTTTCTCGCGTTGAGCGTTGCGCTCTTTTCTGGCACGGAGCTTTTCAGCACGCTCCTGCTCATAGATGGCGGTCTGACGCTTATATTCCTCATTAAAATGGAGGTATCGCTCTGCCTGCGGCCAGACAGCGAGCGCTTCTTTCGTGCGCTTGCGGATCAGCTCCTCGCGCTACTGCTGACCGTCAAAACGGTTCCGTGCGCCGCCGCTCATTTGGAGCCTCCCGCGGCTGCCGCTTTTTTTGCTTTTTTCTTTTCGGATTTCCGCGCCTTGCGCTCGGCCTCAGCGTTTTTCTTGCGCTCCTGCTTGGCTTTCTTATGAAGCTCTGACTGATGCTCGTATTCGGCTTGGAAGATCGCCGTGCGCTCCAGCGGGAACGCGCTTACGGCATGACCAATGCTGTTCAGATACCCGCTGTCACTCAGCGCTTTCTCCCATGAACCAAATCGGAGCGCCAGCAGGTCGCCGCCGATGATCTCGGACTGCGCCGGGACGTGGCCAAGCTCCTGCTTGCATTGCCGCAGATAGCGGGATAGCTCTTCCCGCGAGTCATGCTGATGGGCAAGGATAAATTCGATATTTTTTTGCGAAACAGCAAGGCGCGTGCGCTCCGTTATGATTTTTTCGTGCAGATCCCGGTTGTCCCGGTAGAGAAACGGCGTTGTCATCGCTGCATCCCCTTGTAAGAGGATGTGCCGCGTTGCCGCAGCCGCGCCTGCTCCGCATCGTAGAGTGCGCGGACGATCTGCCGGTCTTTGAACTGCGGCGGATTCTGGGCCGTTTTCATTTTGCCGGCATAAAAGCTGCGCAGCGCTTTTTGCCATGTACCGAAGCGGTACTCGATGTAGTCTCCACCGATGACCTCCACCCGCGCAGGCGGATGGTCGATGCTTTCCATGCAGGTCTGTAAATAGGCGCTGAGCTGCTCAAGGGTATCGTTCTGATGTTCCAGAATAAATAGTGTGTTTTTCTGTGCGATGATCCATTTCACACGATTCAAAATCCACTGGTTTGGAGCTTCCCGCTGCTCCTGAAGCTGCTTTTCTTGCTCGTGCATCGTGGTGATTCCTCCTATCGTACTTTTTCGCAGACTGCCCCTGTGATGGGATAATCTGGCTGAGACACAAAGAAAAAAGCACCCACTTGTTCCTGAGTGGAAAACAAGTCGGCGCCCGTGCCAAGTACAATAGATAGATCATCGTGCTACCTACCATACGTTTTTATCCGCCTACCGCACCTTGCAGGAAAGAATAAGACAGCATCCATGCAGTGGAGATAGCGATTCTTCTGACTCGGACTATGGACGCACAGCGTCCGCGCTCTGTTTCCTACCTTCTCATGGGGTGTCCCACAATGGCGGCCTTTCGACCACATGAACCGCAGATGAAACGCTGTCTTACATTTCGTGCGGGCCACTTTGGAAACTTGCTTGTCCTTACAGCTCCGGGCGAGTAGCAGCGCACACTCCCAATGCACGCAGCCTTCCTCTTTCATCGCCGGCTCAGTCCATTTCATGGCTGCGACCTGCGATTACACATCTCCGGCAGATAAAAACCTAACAATATGAATTTGTCAAACTCCAGAATGAGAGCTTTTGCTTTGTGGTATCCTTACTTCATGTACGGCAAGGATTTTTCACGCAAAGTGTCCCGCTTCACATGACGATAAAACCACAAAATATTCTGCTTTCACACTTATTATACATGCAGATATAGAAAAGTCAACCCGATTTCATGCCTTTAATCATCAATTTCTTATTTTATTGCATGAAAAATGTATAAAACAGTTATATAAATCTGCATCAGCAGATGCAGAACAATTCTGTCTTGTATTTGCCGTCATGATTCTGGTAAAAAGGAAAGGTGAAGCACTTGCCGAAATACGGAGAGAACATTTATCACCGGAAAGACGGCCGCTGGGAGGCGCGGTATATCTTTATGCGCCTGCCGAACGGAAAGGCAAAGTACAAGTCTGTCTATGGGCGGACACATGACATTGCAAAGAAAAAGCAGCTGGCGGCAATGCAGGCGCTGACACACGAAAGCGCAGCTGTGTGTGAGCTGACGCTGAAAGAGCTTTTCTCTCAGTACCTGCTTCAAACCGATGTCAAGCTCTCCACACGGGAGCGTTACCGTTTCATGCTGGAACGCCATATTCTGCCGCACCTCGGAGGCATTCCAGTGTCCAGACTGACGGCGAAAGAGCTTTCTAGTTTCCTTCTCTGGATGAAGCAGCACGGACGCCTTCACAGTGGCGGCGGTTTGTCCGCAAAAACAATACGCGATCTGGCGGTGCTGATCAAAACGCTGCTGCGCTTTGCTCAGCGGGAGTATCACTGCGTCTGCGACGCGCTGAACGCGAAGCTCCCGGCTTGTACGCAGAAGAAGATCGACGTATTTTCTGAGACGGAGCTTGCCGTACTCGGAAAAGCCCTATTCCCGTCAAAGAGAATAAGCCTTGCCGTGATGCTGGCGCTTCACGCGGGACTTCGCGTGGGCGAGGTCTGCGCGCTGCGCGCAAGCGATATTGATTTTCTTGCAGGAACGATTCATGTCCGCCGGTCCGTCCAGCGCATCACGCTGCATGGCGTATCCCGGCTTCTGGTGCAGCGCCCGAAAAGCGACACCTCCGAGCGGATCATACCGCTGCACCCGGAGCTGCTGCTTTTGCTGAAAAGGGCTTCCGCGAAGCTGCCGCCAGATGCCTATCTGATGACCGGCCGCGAAGATCGCCCCATGGACCCGCGCACCTGCCAGTATCAGTTCACGGTGCTTCTGCGGCGCTGCGGCATCCGGCACCGCGGCTTTCATGCCTTGCGGCACACATGCACTAAACCGCTGCGCGGTGGTTTACGAGAGTCTTCTGCGGCGCACATTTTCGTTGGATTCTGCTTATTGCGCACAGTAGCAGACTTTTCTTTTCGGGCGTTTTCTACAATAAAGCAACCTTAGCCACGCTCGTTTTACATCATAACGCAAGTGAAAAGAAAAATCTACTTTATTTACAGTTTTTCTGCACTTTTTTATCTGGCGTTTCGCAACATATGGTTTCCATACCATCCGTTTGAGCCCACAACTTGACCATTTTAGAAATGTCGTCTGCGAAACGCCGAGCTTTTTTCCAGCTGCGCGGGAGCTAAGCTCTTTTCTGCTCCATTCCATAGAAATCTCTGGAAAACTTCCCGGTACAGGCATTGCCTGCCGTCCGAAATGTACGCCCCGCGCTTTTGCAGCCGCAATGCCCTCTGCCTGCCGCTGGCGGATAAATTCGCGTTCCGTCTGCGCGACGTAGCTCAGAAGCTGCAATACAATGTCCGCAATCAGCGTTCCTGTCAGATCGCGGCTTTGCCGGGTGTCCAGCAGCGGCATATAATGATCTTGGAACAACTGATCCTCACTTAC